>Ga0208300_100082_pt1 | contig 106833 bp, 82 predicted proteins | sample 23_taG_FD_184096 | JGI IMG/M metagenome (GOLD analysis project Ga0208300, IMG submission 184096) | Marine viral communities from Cariaco Basin, Caribbean Sea - 23_WHOI_OMZ (SPAdes) (version 2) | ecosystem: Environmental > Aquatic > Marine > Oceanic | place: Caribbean Sea: Cariaco Basin...
AAAAAAAAAAAAAAAAAATAGATAATAAACCTAAAGAAATATCAAAAAAAGAGTTAACTATAAATGAAGAAGTAATTGTTAACAAAAAAAATATTGTAGATATTGAATCCACTAAAAAATTAAAAAAAATAGAAGAAGAAGTTAATGATTCAATATTAAATTCAAAAAAAGATTCAGAAAAAACAAATAAAATAAATTTAGAATTTTCAGAAAATAATGTAATAGAAATAGAAAAAAAATCATTTCTTAGTAACTATATAGATATTGATGAAATAACTAAAAATATATCAATTGACAATAAATTAAGTACATTCTTTATATTCTTTGTTGCAGGAATTTTAATTTCATTTACACCTTGTATTTTACCAATGATTCCTATTATATCAAGTATAGTTATAGGGAATGATGAAAAGATATCTAATTTAAAAGCGTTCTTTTTATCTTTATCATATGTTTTGGGATCTGCATTTACATATGCTATTTTTGGCGCAATAGCAGGTTTATTTTCTCAAAATATACAAATATATATGCAAAATCCTTACGTTATAGGAATTTTTTCAATTCTTTTATTTTTGCTGGCTTTATCTTTGTTTGATTTGTATGAAATAAAAATGCCAAGTAAAATAACCAATAAAACAACAGAAATATCAAATAAATTAAAAGGAGGGAAATATTTAACTGTATTCTTAATGGGTATTCTTTCTACTTTAATTCTTTCTCCTTGTGTAGCTGCTCCACTAGCTGCTGGTATAACTTATATAGCGGCAAATAGCGAAAGTTCTGGTTCTATTTTGTTCGGTGCTTTCAGTTTGTTTTCTTTTGGTTTAGGTATTGGATTAGTATTAATTATAATAACAACCCTACTAAATACAGTTAAAATAAAAAGTGGAAATTTCATGAATGAAATAAAATATTTTTCTGGATTTTTAATAATTATTGTATCTGTATTTATTGCATCCAGAATAATTCCTGATATAGTGACTTATTATTTATATCAAATAATTATACTATCATATATTATAAGTATATTTGCCAGAAATTATGAAAAATTAAAAAAGGGGTTTATAATGATAATAGCTTTATTAGCAACAGTTCTATATTTAAATGATTCAAATAATATTGATAATGCTGTTTTTGAAAAACAAAACAAAACAGAAGTGATTAGTCAAAAATTAAATTATGATTATGTAGAAAAATTAGAAGATATTTCTGTAGATAAAGAAAATGTTTTGATAAAATTTACAGCAGACTGGTGTACATATTGTAAAAAAATGGAAAAAGATATTTTCAACAATCAGGAATTTTATAATGAATTATCTAATTATAAAATATACGTTGTTGATTTAACAGAAACCAGTAAAGAAGAAGAAAAAATAATGTCTAAATTAAAAGTTGTTGCTCCACCTGCATTATTTTTCTTTAAAGAAGGAAAACCAATCCATTATAAGATTGGGGAAGTTAAAAAGTCTGAAATGAAAGAAATTTTAGAAAAAATAAAATAATATTTTATAAAATTATTGAAAAAAAATATAAATATAGTATAAAATTAGAAGAAAGAAGTAGGAAATTAATATGAGTATAACAGAAGAAGAAGAATACAACTTTATTGAAAAAGAAGATTTAGAAGAAGAAAAAGAGCATGAAGTTCCAGAAGTAAAAGGGGTATTAAACACAACTAAAACTTCAGAAGTTAGGAATAAAAAGCGATTAAAATCTCAATTAAATAAGAAAGTAGCACCTTTAATGAAGGATATGCAAGGTGTAAATAATGAAATACTTTGGGAAATGGAAGAGATTTTAGAAGATATAATAGAAAGAAATGGTAGTTATAGTGAATCTCATGAAGAAGCATTAAATAATCTTGCCGATATTATTGCCTATCATAGAGTTATAGATGAAAATATAGATTCTATTAAAGAAATAGTAGATAAATTATAATAAGGCTTGAAATAAAAAAAAACTATTATATATTTAAAATAACGGAACAAAAATATAGGGAATGTTTATGAATTCAATCATAATAAAAAACACAGAACAGTTACTTAATATAAAAAACATGTCAGAAAAATTATCACAAATTTCATTATCATTTAAAATAAAATTAGAAGAGAAAAAATTATTTGAAGATTCAAACTCTCTTGATGTAATGGATACAATTTTAGATTTTTTCATAAACTGGACAGAGGAATTTGAGACATATACAAATAAATTATCTGTTAATGATAAACTAATTATAAAATCTAGTGAAAAAAGAATGATTAAGGATATGATTCTTTTTTATGAAACAGAAGTTAATGGTATAGACAAAAACTTTTTATTAAATCAAAGCGAATCTTTCAAAGAAATACTTGAATCAATAGGTATATTTGAAAAAGAAATGATATAAATTAATAATTAAAAAAAAAACTCACTTTAAAGTGAGTTTTTTTTGTGCCTAATTATATCAAATTCATTTAAAAATAGCAAGTTTTTTTTGATAAAATGTTGACTATATTTAAATTTAAACTATAATTTCTTAAGATATTACAAGGGAGAATTATATGTCAAAATGGTATGGTAATTTATTTGCTTATAAATTAAATAATAAAGTAAGTGAACAAGATATAAGAAAAGTTGAAGATCATAAAATTAGAGAAATAGGTCAATCAGAAAAAGAAGTTTCTGGTTGGGATTATGTTTTAGAAGATTCAGATTTATACGTTAAAGTTGGTGATGCTTTTCTATTGAACTTTAGAACTGATAAGAAAAATATACCAGGCGGTATAGTAAAACAAAAAGTCAAAGAAAGAATAAAAAAATTAAAAGAACAAGGTGTTGAAAAACCTAATAAAAAAGAAGTAAAAGAGCAAATAGAAAATGAACTACTAAAAACAGCTTTTTATAATACAAAAGAGATTTTAGGTTATATTGATAACGAAAATAGTCTTTTAGTTATTAATAGTAATAGTGCAAAAGATATTGATGCTTTTGTTGATTTTTTAAGAGATGATACAGGTATAGAACTTGATCTTGATATGCTTGAAATTGATTTTGATATAACAGAAACATTAACTGAATGGCTAGTGGAAAAGCAAGCAAAAGAACCATTTGAACTTGGTGAAGATTGTACTTTAAATGATAGTCTTTCAGGCAGTAAAGCAAGTTTATCAAGACAAGATCTTTCCTCAGAAGAAATAGATGTTCTATTAAAATCAGGTAAAAAAGTAAGTGAAGTAAATTTAGAATGGGAAGAACGTGTATCTTTTAATTTAACAAATGAATTTAAAATAAAGAAAATCAAACCAAAGCCTGTTATTGGGGAATTATTATCAGAGGAAATAGGTGAAGATGAATCAGCATATACAGCCTATGTAACATCGATGACTATAATGATAGCTGATTTTGCACAAATTATACAGGATTTATTAAAAGAAGATTAAAAAGAGAGTCGTATTTATGAAAATTTGCAGGGATACAAAAATAAAAGATGCTTTGGAGCAGTTAAAAGATTTAAATAATGTTTATAGTGAAGATTTTGATGAAGATGATTTTTTTTGTGATGAAGATAGTGCATCATTTTTAACAACAAAAGAAGAAAAAATAATTGAAAGTTTATGTAGATTGCCTTCTCATAGGTGGGATTCTTCAAAAATGTGTAAAGGTTATATTATATTAGAAGATCATAAAGATAAGTTAAAAGAAATAAATATAAATTTTGATACTATCGAAAAACCTGATTTTCATAAATACGAACTTTCAAAAAATTGTGATCTAATAAAAATAGGTCACAATAATTCAATATTACTAAAAAAATGTATTGATACTGATTTTGAAAATATATTAAGTGAAAATGAAAGGTATATAGAATTTTCACTTAGTTTAAATAATATTGTTAAACTTTGGCAACTCCAAGAAGATAAAAAAATATTATTAAATAAAAAAATATTGTACATTATAAATCTATATATAAACAATGTTAATCATGATAAAGAAAACTGTATACTATCATTTGATAACTACAATAAAATACCGATGCCTTTTCAACATACTGGAATTTTATTTGGTCTTCTTAATAAAAAAATATTAATTGCTGATGAAATGGGATTAGGTAAAACTATTCAAGCACTTGGTATATTAATAAAGTCACAATCTTTTCCAGCTATAATAGTTTGTCCAAAGTCACTAAAGTATAAGTGGGCAAGTGAATGTAGTTTTATTGAAGGAAAAACTTTTGAGGTTGTTGATAATAAAACTAATTTTAATAATATAGATAAAGATATTTATATTATTAATTATGAAAATGTAAAAAAATATATAGATATAATTGATTCAAAAAAAGAAATAAAAGCATTAATATTTGATGAATCACATTATTTAAAAAATTCTAAGACCAAAAGATCAAAAAGTTGCATGCAATTAACACAAAACAAAGATTATATAATTGAATTATCAGGTTCTCCTGTATTAAATAGACCTAATGAATTGATTAATCAAATAGAGATAATTAATAGACTTGAAGAATTTGGTGGTTATCAAAACTTTATTGATAAGTATTGTATCAATGAAAAAGAAATGAGAATGCAAAAATATAGAAAACAAAAAGATTATTATAATGAAACATTAATTGAAAAAGAAGAAGCTCCAAACTATGAGGAATTGGCTGAAAAATTAAGATCTTCTTTTTACATAAGAAGAGAAAAAAAGGAGATATTAAAAGATTTACCCCCTAAATTTAGAACAATTATTCCAGTGGAAATAAATAACAAAATGGAATATAAATCTTTATTAAAAGATTATAAAGAAGAAAATGATTTAAAAAGAAAGAAAAATCTTTTAGAAAAATTAAAACAAATCGCGTGTAAAGGAAAATTCGACTCTATTACTGAAAGAATTAATTCTCATATTGAAAATAAAGAAAAAGTAATTGTTTTTGCATATCATAAAAAAATGCAAGAAGATTTATTAAGAGAATTTCCAAATGCCTTAAAAATAGTTTCAGAACAAAGTGAATTTGAAAGAAATAAAAATGCTGAGAGATTTCAAGAAGAGGACGATAAATATATAATTATATGTTCGATATCAGTAGCTTATTATGGGTTTGATCTATATAAAGCTTCACAAGTTTTATTTGCAGAAATGGATTGGGTTCCACTAATTAATATACAAGCAGAAGATAGAGCACACCGTATAGGACAAAAAGATTCTGTGAATGTTTGGTATATGGTTGCGAAAGATACGATAGAAGAACAAATTGTAAAAGTAAATAAAGAAAAAATGGAAACAATAGAAAAAATTAATAAAAATATATCAATAGAGCAAATAAATATTAAAGATATAATAATGAAAATGTTAGAAAATTAAAAAAAACCTGCAATGCAGGTTTTTTTATTTTCTTTTTTTTCCATTATAAGAGTTTTTCTTTTTTCTTCCATAATTTCTATTTGAAGTACCTTGTGGTTTATTTGGTTTTGGTTTAAATGTATTTGAGTTACCATTTTTAGGAGAATTATCTTCTGGTGTTTCTTTTGATTGTTCATATGCGATATATGTATCAATAATAGGTTTGAATCCTTTATTTAATAACTCACTAAAATGAGAAAAACTTTGAGCAGAATTATTTTGCTCTGGTCTTATAGAGGATACAATAAAAGAATCCTTTAATAAATCAATAGTTAATGCTTGAGGTATTATTCGATTATAGGGTGTTATTTTTTCATTAGGATTATATAAAATTATTTCTTTTTCTTTGAAAACTTTCATTGGATTAAACTTATCAGGCAACTTTGTTATATAAACACTTGAAAACGGAAACACAAAAGCTTCCCCTTTTTCACCAACTTCATCTTCAAGCTCTTCCTCTGAAATAAAATCTTCATCAGAAAACTCAACATCTTCATCTACTTCTTCAAAAAATTCATTATCCATATTACTTTCTCTTTTTTTATTATATATTATTAATTAGATTATATCATAATATTTTTTATTGAAAAGAATATTCATTAAATATAGTTTAATAAATAAAATTGACTTATAAAAAAAAAATAATACAATAATTATTAATAAGATAAAATATTTTAATTTGGAAAAAAAAATGATTATTACAAAAGAAATAATTGAAAAAATAAAAGAAAGTCAAGAAGAATCAATAAAAGAAATATCAAATCTTGAATCTTGGTCTATTAAAGCAGATGAAGATTTAAAAGAAAAATGGCAAGCATTAATAGATAAGCTTTCTAATATAAAAAATAGTGATGAAATAAATATTTTATTTTTAAAACTATTTTCATATTTAAATACAGGTGATATGATAAAATTTGTAATGCAATTAAATAAAAAAGATAGTGATGTATTTTATGGTTTTATAGAAGAAATAGAGAATTTTAAAGATAAAGAAAAAGAAGAGCTAAGAGAAGTATTTAAAGAAAAGCTAATGGTATTATATAGATTAAATGTAATACCTAAAATATTCTCAGAAGATAGAGTATCAGCTTTAAGAATAACATTAGGAAAGTATTAAACGGAGAAGAAATGAAAAAAATAATACCATTAACATTAGGAATTTTATTATCTACAAGTGTAGGCGCACAAACAGATAAAAAATATGACTGTGATGCATATGAGGTTAAAGGATATATACTTCAAAATACAGTTAATTTATCTCTACCAACTTCGATAACAAAACCTAAACAATTTACAGAAGCTCTAATAGAAACAAAACAAGAGGAAGGCGAAACTGAAGATGAATGTTTTAATATTTGGACAGGTTCTGTTGATATTGGTGCAGAGTGGAAAGAATTACTTGAAAAATTAAATAGTATTGATTTTGACTTTGATTTTAGCATTTTTGGAGGATTCGATTTAAATTCGGTATTGAATAAAATAGGTGAAAAATTTGATGAAGCTATGGAAAGTGTTATGAAAGAATTAGATAAAGGTATATGTGAAAGATTAGGGGAACTTAACATTGAAAGTATTGCTGATGAAATAGGTGATTATGCTATTGGTAAATTAGGTGATAAATATAGAATAGATTTAACTTCTGATAGTTGGTATGATGAAGCTATGAGAAGAACGCTAAATAGTGAAATGGATGATCTTGGTAACTATGTTTTTGATTCTTATGAATTAAAAGAAGATATAAAATCAGAAACTGAAAGAAAAATTAGAAATGTTGAATATGAATTTTGGAATGATTTATAATTTGATAAAAAAAAACCGCTATATGAATATAAAGCGGTTTTTTTTTATAAATTTAAAATATTAAGCAATATGTTTTACTTCAATAATCTCAAAAGTCCTAATTCCACTTGGAGCTACAAGATCAAATTCTTCTTCTTTATGAAGACCAATCATAGCCATTCCAATTGGAGATTTGTAAGATATAGTTCCTTCTTTAATATTAGATTCAATTTCACCTACAATTTTATATGTAAATTCCTTATCTAAGTCAATATCAAGTAAAGTTACAGTAGAACCAAATCTTACTTTATTATCTTCTTTAAAATTGGAAATATCAATTACTTGACAATTTTCAATTAATCGACTTAATTCAGAGATCTTATTTTCTATTTGATCTCTTTCTTCTAAAGCCTGTAAATATTCAGTGTTTTCTGAAAGCTCACCACCACCATTTTTTTGTGCTTCTGATATAGCTTCTATACTAGCAGGTCGTTTAACCTTAACATATTCATCAAGCAATTTATTTACTTTCTGATGACCTTGTGGTGTAAGGTAATTTTTATCCATAATCTCTCTCCAATTATAATTATTCTTATATTTATTTAAAATTATTATTCATTATATTTAGACATTTAATATTGTCAACTAGCAAATAACAATTTTTATTTTAACATTATAACACATCATCAACAATGTTATCATTTAAATAAGAAATAATTTTTCCTGCCTCTTCTTCCGTTAATTCTTCAAGTGTTTTAGCTTTATAACCGTCAAGTATTTCATTAGCAGTAAACTCTTTATTTTTATTCAAAAAATCATTAAGAACACTTAATTGTTCTGTTGTTATAGATTTTGGTTTCTTATTCGAAGAAGATACTCTTCTAGTTGTATTTTTAGCAACTTGTGTATTATTAGATTGATGGTTATTAGAGCTTTCAATCTCATTAATAGAAGCAAATTCATTGCCAAATAAACCCAAACCTGCCAATGCCCTTCCCATAGCACTTGTTTCAGCAATTTCTACATAATTATAGGTATTCATATGGCTTGAATCTCTCATTTCTTGAGCATGTCCATTCTGAACAAGGAACCATTCATTTTCTTCTCTTAAATATATAGAGCATTCGACTAATACTTCACGTTCATCTTTTTCAATAATTTTATTCATAATTCTTAAATCAAAACCAAATTTTTCTCTTGCTTTTTTAAGGCGATAATCAACTTTTGTATAAGTTTGACCATTTTCAAGCGTTACAACGCCTTCAGTTTTGTTATTTTGAATTTCTTTTATTAACTCAGATAATTTTTCAGAATTAGTTAATTTTTTTGTAGTAGCTCTCTTTCTTGTAGTAGTAGTTTTCTTTTCAGTCATAATATTTCTCCATATTTTGCCGTTTATTGTATATTTAAAAAAAATATTTACAATAGATTTTATAAAAAAAATAATAAAAAAAACCTGCAAAAGCAGGTTTTTAATAAAAAAATAATTAATTAATCTTGAACTTCATCTTCTGGAAGTTCTTCGAATTCAACATGTCCAAATAAATTGTCATTAACTTTTTTGTATAATTCATCAAAAATTTCAGGATTATCTTTTAAATGCTTTTTAACATTTTCTTTGCCTTGTCCAATTTTATCACCATTATAACTAAACCAAGCACCAGCTTTATCAACTATTTTCTGATCAACTGCAAAATCAATTAGCTCACCATAAATATCCATTCCTTCACCAAACATAATTTGTGTTTTAGCTTCTCTAAATGGTGGAGCCATTTTATTTTTAACAACTTTTATCTTAGTATCATTACCTACAACCTCATCACCTTTCTTAGTAGAGCCTGTTCTTCTGATATCAAGTCTAACACTTGCATAGAATTTAAGAGCATTACCACCAGTAGTAGTTTCAGGTGAACCAAACATTACTCCAATCTTCATACGAATCTGGTTAATAAAGATACAAAGAATATTATTTTTCTTTACAGTACCAGTAATTTTTCTAAGAGCCTTAGACATCATACGAGCTTGTAGACCTACATTAGCATCTGTCATCTCACCCTCAAGTTCTGCTTTTGGTGTTAAGGCAGCAACTGAGTCAATAACGATAACATCAACAGCGCCCGAACTACTTAATGTATCAACAATTTCAAGTGCTTGTTCACCAGTATCTGGTTGTGAAATTATCATATCTTGAACATTAACACCTAATTTTTGAGCATATATAGGATCAAGAGCATGTTCTGCATCGATAAACGCACAAACTTTACCCTTTTTTTGAGCTTCTGCAATTGTTTGCAATGTTAATGTTGTTTTACCAGAAGATTCAGGTCCGTAAATTTCAACAATACGTCCTTCTGGCAATCCACCTATGCCTAATGCGTGATTCAATGCAAGAGAACCAGTAGAAATAACTCCACAAGTAACTTTCAATGAATCAGCATCCATTTTCATAATACTGCCTTTTCCGTGCTGTTTTTGAATTTGAGCAATTGCAGCGTCAATTGCTTTTTGTTTATTTGCATCTATCATTCGATACTCCTTTTTTAAATTTAAAATTATTGTATTTCATAAAAAAAATAAATCAATACTTTATGAAAAAATATTATTTAGTTGCCTATTAACTCTTATAAATGTTGTACACTTGGGTAGAGACTTTAAATTTCTTGCACCTACATAAGTACAAGTTGATCTAACACCACCTAATATTTCAACAACTGTATTTTTAACACAACCCCTATATTTAATATCTACACTTTTTCCCTCAGAAGCACGATAATTTGCTACACCACCACTATGTTTTGTCATAGCTTCTTCTGAACTCATTCCATAAAAACGCTTATATTTACCATCTTCTTTTTCAACTAATTCACCCCCGCTTTGATCGTGTCCTGCAAGCATACCACCTAACATAACAAAATCAGAATTAGCACCAAACGCTTTAGATACATCACCTGCTACTGTACAGCCACCGTCACTAATAATATGACCACCTAAACCATGAGCCGCATTTTGACATTCTATAACAGCAGAAAGTTGAGGATAACCAACACCTGTCATTTTTCTAGTAGTACAAACCGAACCTGGGCCAATACCAACCTTAACAATATCCGCCCCTGCAAGAATTAAAGCTTCTGTCATGTTTCCTGTAACTACATTACCAGCAACAATGATTTTATTAGGAAACTCTGTTCTTGTTTTCTTTATAAAATCAATTAAATGCTCACTATAACCATTAGCAATATCTACACAAATGAAAGGTATATCATATGCAAAACTAAATATTTCTTTTACCTTTTCAAAATCTCTTTTAGAAGTACCAGTACTAACCATTATATGATTAAAGATACCTTTATTATCTGAATGTGAATTTACGAAATCTTTCCATTGTTCTATTGTATAGTGCTTATGAATTGCAGTTAACATTTTATATTCAAATAACGCCTCTGCCATTTCAAAAGTACCAGTACTGTCCATATTCGCAGCAATAATTGGAACACCTGTCCATTCAATATTACTATGATAAAAACTCATTGTTCTTTCTAAATCTACTTCTTTCCTGCTTTTTAAAGTTGAACGTTGAGGTTCGATCAAAACATCAGAAAAGTCTAATTTAATATCTTCTTTTATTTGTTGCATTATTTGCTCCTTGTTAAAATAAATTAATGAATCTCTCCCGCCTAAAGACGGGAGTTTCCCGTTCTTCTATGGTGAAAGTTAACCAAATGAAGACTTATCTTCATTCTTGTTTTAACTTGCTCTGTTTGTCGATGTTTGCCACAACGTAAGTGGTCTTATATCGGCTCACTTAATAAAAAGACCACTCATTATTAAGCAAACGGACGCAGAATATCTCTATTCCCTAACATCTAAGCAAGGTGATTTTTTACGTAAAGTTGATTCTCCCTCTACGGAAAGTATTTCTACCTTCTTTTTTCTTATTGATACTTTTTTACGAGGTTTCTTGGTTAAGAACTTTTCCTCTTTTATATCATTTATTCTATTTAATTTTATCTTCCAAGTGTTGCCAAAATGAAAGTCTCCAAAATAGTTAGATTCTATTATAAAGGAGACAAAAGAAAAGTCAACAGTCAGGCTTGATTCAAAGCTAAAGCATTTGAGAATGCGCCTGATTTATGTTCAAAATACATTATATCAGGAAAATCTAAATCTTCTATAATTTCATTTAATATTTCTTCATTAATTAAATTATTTTTTTGAACTGAAATTTTTTCTATTTTTAATTTTTTATAATTTTGAGAAAATTTAATTAATCCTTTTTTTAATAACTCTTTATTAATATCTTCATTATATTTTTTTTTATAAGGAATATGCATAATGATAGGTTTGCTTTTTGAAAAAGGCAAAATATTACCTTCTTTGAAATTACCATTTAATATTGAATAAAAAATCTGATTATAACTGTCTGGATAAAGTGCATATATAGCCTGACTAAAACCAATTTCTTTTACCAAATCTAACGAAAAAAAATTTATAATACAATCTGTTTTTGTACGTAAAATTTCAAAATCATTTAAAATATTATCTTTATTATTTTTAAAATACATTTATGTCTCCAAAAGTTGTATTAAGTTAACACATTTTTTCTTATAATCAATAAAATAAAATTATTTTTTTAAAAATAAATTATTTCTTATATTTTTTATATTATATGAAAAATTTTTCTTTTTTAACTTATAATTTTGAAATTTACCTTCATTTGTGTTTAATGTAATTTTAGGTTTCTTTAAGAATATATGTGCAACTCTGTAATTATATTTTCTTCTTTTATTTTTGAATTTCTTTTTTGAATTTTTACTTGGTTTAGGAATAAATATAAATTCCATTTTAGGATTACCAATGATTTGACTAATACTTGTAAATAAATCAAATAATCCATTTAGAAATTCTCCTAATGAATCCTTTTGATCTTGTGATTGCATTTGATTATTCATTTTAAAAGCTTGTTGTGAAAAAACATCAATACTTTGCCTTGTTCCATCTTCATAAACAAGTATTGTTTTAATTGGGACAGACCAACCTTCTGTTAAATAATCATCTCTATAATAAAGTAATAATTTAGCTTCTAAATCTTTTTTAATTTTATCTGCTAACATTTCAAAAAGTTTTATAAATAAAGGATGTTTTCTATCTAAAATTTGAAGAATATTTTTTGTTTCTTTAATATTTCCATGTGAATCTTTTAAATTTTCAACAAACTCTATTGCAATATTATTCTGAGATAATTTATAAGTATCATAATTAGTGTCAGTATTAAGAATAAACCCAAAATCTTCAATTTCTTCAAGATATAAAAGAAAATCATCACTAAAAATATATTTATCACTATCTTCTATTGATTCTAATAATGTAAGTAGTATTTTTTGTTCTAAATTAGAAAATTTTTCAATATTTTTTTTATCTATAAAATAATCTTGTATATCATTTATAAGATATTCTGGCTTGGGTATATTCAAAATTATTACCTTTATTTTTATTAACTAATTAATTACTTGCTTTACTTATAATTTTATACAATTTTCTAACTTTTTCAACGTCATCGATATTATAATCAGCAATTTTATCAAATTCTTTTTGTTGCCATAAATCGTAAATCATAGAACCATCAATATCTTCAGGCTTTCCTTCTACTCCAAGAAATTTACAAACTTCATCTTGTGAAATATATTTGTTAAAATCAAAAGGACTCCATATTTCCATAATATCAATAATATTTTTAGTGTATCTTTCTCTTGGGATTAATTTACATAACTCATATAAACCGTGATGCAAAGATCTTTTCCATAAAAGATCCATATCAAATTTTTTATTATTAAATCCAATCCAAGTCAAATAATTTTCATTAATATCAATTTCTAAATCTTCTGATATACCTCTATTCAATTCCTCAAACAAATAATCATAGAAATCTACAATGATTTTCTTTTCATCTCTTTTTTCAGAAAGAAAAACTACAGGATCTTCTTCATCAATAGCAACTGCCAAACTACAAATATTAGCTTGATTTGTATCAGTTGCTAATTTTTTATATTTTTCTTCCCAATTTTCATCTTTCCATTTTTGTATTGCTTCTTCTTTTTTATAATTACTTGGCGCACTTAAATTATTTTTAAACTCATCCAAATCAATCTCAGGCGGCAAACTCTCTAAATCTATATATACTTTTTTTGTTAACATTAAATAAAACTCCTATCTCATATTCATTGCAGCACGTTCATCTGCTCTTGAAGTACGCCATTTTTCAAACTTTAAACGTAATAATTCTAATTCCATATAAGCACTGCTTTCTTTTAAAACTGCTGCCTCATATGCAGAAATGATTTGCTCATATCTTGGATCTGCTTCTGCATCTCGTAATTGATTTTGATAAGATTTAACACCATTATTTGAGGCTTCTATCATTATTCTTGCTCGTAATGTTTTTCTATATTGTTCTAATGCAGATCTTTCTGATTTAGCTTGTGAAAAAAGTCTTCCTAATCTTTGAAAATCAACAAAAAATTTTTCTTCTAATTCTTCTGAATTGTAATTATCAAATTGTTCCATTTTTTTACTCTCTCTTTGTTTGAAAATAAATATATAACAAAAAAAAATATTTACAAGATTAAAATAAAAAAAATTAATTTAAATCACCATGTTGCTCAACATAGAAATAATAATTCATATATGTAATAAATTTAGGTAAAAAATCTTTAGACTCTTGTTTGAAATCATTTTTTTGAATGAGATACCAAGGATCATTGCTATCATACTTAATCATAGCCCTTTTAACTTTACCAATACCAGCATTGTAGGCTAAAATTGCCAATTCATAATTACCATCGAAATGTTTTTCAGACATCCATTTTAAATATTTCAAACCAGCAACAGTAGACTTTCTCCAATCCTCTCTTTCATCAACTTTTTCGTTAACAATTAATCCCATGTCTTTTGCTGTTGGTTTCATAAATTGCCACATACCTTTAGCCCCTGCCCTACTTTTTGCATTAGGTGTAAAGTTTGATTCTATACCTGCTAATACAATAAGCTCTTTTGGAACTTCAATGGTTTTAATAACCGCATCTATAAATTCTTTATATTGTTTACTTCTTTCATGCTTATATGGTGCAATTTTTAATATATGCTCTCTATTTTTTTCTATGTAATCATTTAAAATAGGGTGATTATTTGTCCATTCATAATCAAAATCCAATGCATAAAGATGATTAATATTAAAAAATAATACTAAAAATATTAATAATCTCATTTTAATTTCCTTTTACTTTATATTTTAACATTTTTAGTATAATATAATAAAAATAAAAATCAAATAATATTTGCATGTAAAACTTGTAAAGAGACTGTTCTTTCTCCTTTCCAAAAGTTATCACGAACTTGCACTGCTAATTCACAATAATCGCCTTTTTTAAGTTTATTAAACATAACACTTTGATCATATTTAAACCAAGTAGCTTTATATTCTTTTTTGCCAAATAAAACTCTCATAATACCTGTATCTTTATTTTTTCCTTTAACTTCAATTGAAGTGATATGTGCTTTCATTTTAAAAATAGGATAATCAAAACCATTTCCATAAGGTTCAAGTTTTAATAATTCATCAACAAAATTTAAATCTAAAATGGTTCCTTCTTTTAATTCACCATCAACTTTAATAACAGGTATTGCTTTTTCATGTGGTAATTTACTATTTATATCTTTTTGAAATAAATTTTTAAACTCTTCAAACTTTTCAATATCCAGACTCATACCAGCCGCCATTGAGTGACCACCAAAACCAAGAAAAATATTATCACCTGAATTATCGACATTAACTAATGTATCATGAACATCTACATCTTCAACACTTCGAGCAGAACCTGTAATAGTAAAAACTTTTTTTCTTTTTACTTTTTCTTTAACAATTTTCTTTTCCCTTATTCTATTTCCATCAACAACTTTTGTTACTGTTTTTTCTTTTTCAACTTCTTCTTCAAATTCTTCATATTCTTTTGGTGAAAAAATCACAACAGGCGCACCAAATTTTTCACAAATTCTACTTGCTGCAATACCATGAATACCATGATGTCCGTTTTCTAAATAAATACATAATCCAGAATTGTTGTTATTATATTGCTCTGCTGCTTCAACAACAGAACTAAGAACAAGTTCTTTTTCTTTTTTCTTTCTATCTTCATTTTGTAACATAAGCATATCTAAATATCTTTGAGCTTCTTTTTCATCGTCAGCCAAATAATATTTCACAGCAACTAACCCATTACCACCTGTTCTAGAACAAGCATTTATGATAGGGCCGAATCCAAACCCAATAGTGTCTGTTCGAATTGGTTTGTTTTGATTAAATTCAAGATTTTTAAAAACTCTCCAAGACGGTTTTGTTCCTGAATTAATATCTCTTAATCCATTTAATACAATAGCTCTATTAATTGGACTTGCCATAGAGACACAATCAGCAATAGTAGCAGCGGTACTAAAAGTTAGTAATTGATTTAATCTTGGAGCACTTTCTGGTAATATTTTTCTTTTTATTAATTCATCTCTAACCGCAACCATAACAAACAAAGCAACAGTACAACCACAAATGGTATCATCTTCAAACTCACAATCAGTTTTATGTGGATTTACTACTGCATAAGCATCGGCAGGTCCATTACCTTCTATATGGTGGTGATCAGTGATAATAACATCACCATTTAGACCTTTTTCTTTCATTATTTCATTATATTTTTTTACTCTATCACCATCTTTAGAACCCTGATCGGCTGTCATTAGTAGTGTGGCAATAGGTGTGTCATTTACAATACGAGATAAAACCTCTTCACTAAAACCATAACCTGCTTTCATTCTATTTGAAATATATAATTTTATTTTTAAAGGATCATAGTTGAAGTAATCAATAAAACTAGAATACAATACAGCCGCTGATGAAATTCCATCAACATCAAAATCACATAAAAGACCTATTGTTTCTCCATTTTCAATCGCATCAGCAATTCTTTTTGCAGATTTTTCTATACCACTTAATTTGTAGATATCTAAATCCTTTAAAGAAGGCTTTAAAATATCTTTTACTTTTACATGAGAAGGGATTTTTCTATTAGCTATAATTTTTGCTTGAATTTTACTTGCTCCTGCTAAAAGCGCTTTTTTAAACAAAACTTTATCTGTTTCTATTGTTTCTAATTTTGGTATTGGTAAACTAATTTTTTTCTTATTTACTATCATTTTTGTAATATTCCTTAAATAATTTTGATATTGTATATAAAAAATAAAAAAAATCAAATTGTTTTATTAATAATTATATGTTAAAATTTAAATAATAAAAGGAGAATAACATGAAAAATAATCCAACACTTTACATTCTAATGGCTGCTGCTGGTCATGGGAAGGATTATGTTAAAGAGTTAATAGAATCTGAACTTAATAAAACGTCTGTTGAAATCAAATTTGCAGAAAAAGCAAAAGAAATAATTGCAACAAGTCTTAAATCTAAATTTATAAATTCTGAAATGACAGTAGACGAAAAGATTAATAAGTTAAATGACTTAAAAGATAATCAAATGTCAACTAAGGTTCTTGGTGATGAAAATATGAGAAAAATGCTTCAAGTTATATTGGGGGATGTAATAAGAACAGTAAATCCAAATATACATGCTCTTTTTGCTTTGAAGAAAATAGAAGAAAATTTAGAAAATGGAGAAGAAAATTTATTTATATGTACTGATAATAGGTATATTAATGAACAAGAATTTTTATACCCTATTAATTTATTAGATACAAAAGAAGAAAAAATAGATTATATAAGGTGGGCAATAGATGAATATAAAACCACAAGTAGTGCCAATGAAATATTAGAATTGTTTGATAACTTAACAAATGAATATATAAAAGATGGTTCTGATGAATTAATGCTAAATAAAATAAAAAGGAAATTTATTAACGAAGATAATAAATTAAAAAATACTGAAAAACCAAAACTTGATTATTATGAATTTCATAAATCAATTAATTTTAATAAAATAAAAGAAATGTCTCAAAAAGAAGGTTTTCAAAATGGATTAATAAATATTTTTAGACCATTAATAAAAGAAAATAAAGAATATGAAAATTTAAGCACTAATGAATTAAAGGAAGTAATAAAAGAATTTAATAATATTAGTATTGAAAAAATAAATGAAATAGAAAGTAATTATATTCAATTTGATATAGATTTTAATTATAATAATATTGTAAAATATGGTTTTTTAAGAGCAAATCCAAATCATCCTTCTGAAAGAGAACTTGATGGAAGAAAACCAGAAGCTTTAATAAACTATCCAGAATCTCATCCTAATAGTATAAAAAATATAATAAGTAGTTTTTTTAAAAAAGAACAACAGGAAAAAAAAATAAAAAGAAAAAATAAGATACATTAAATATGTATCTTATTTTTATAATAATACAAACTTAATTTATTTAATACTTATCACAAATTAAACGTAATTTATTTTTTACAATATCTACTGTTTCTTCATTTCTATTTTTTATTAATAAATATATTAAATCACAAATTTCTCTACAATCATCTTCATTAAAACCTCTTGTTGTAATAGCTGGTGTACCTATACGGATACCTGAAGTTATAAAAGGAGATTCTGGATCATTTGGTATTGAATTTTTATTTGTGGTTATATTAGCAGATTCTAAAAGTTTTTCAGCTTCTTTACCTGTAATATTTTTATTTCTTAAATCTATTAAAAATAAATGATTATCAGTATCACCAGAAACTATATTAAAACCATGCTCCTTCAATCTTTTAGTCATTGCTTTTGCATTTTTTAATACTCTATTCTGATATTCTTTAAATTCTGGTTGAAGAGCTTCTTTGAATGCTACTGCTTTTGCAGCTATAACATGCATTAAAGGGCCACCTTGAATTCCAGGAAATATTGCTGAATTCAATTTTTTAGTTAAATCATCATTTCTTTTTGATAAAATAATTCCCCCTCTCGGACCTCTCAATGTTTTATGTGTAGTAGAAGTAACAACATCTGCATATGGAACTGGATTTGGATATAAACCAGCAGCAACTAATCCAGAAACGTGAGCCATATCAACAAGTAAATAAGCATTAACTAAATCAGCTATTTTCCTGAATTCACTCCAATCAATAATCTTTGAATAAGCAGAAAAACCTGCTATTATTAATTTAGGTTTATGTTTTAATGCTAACTCTCTAACTTCATTAAAATCAATAATACCATTTTTATTAATACCGTATCCTATGGCATTATAATGTTTGCCAGAAAAATTAACAGGACATCCATGAGTTAAATGTCCTCCATGATCAAGCTTCATACCTAATATAGTATCATTCGGATTTAATAGCGCTTGAAATACAGCAGCATTTGCCTGAGAACCAGAATGTGGTTGCACATTGGCATAATTAGCGTTATATAACTGTTTGACTCTTTCAATAGCTAAATTTTCAATAACATCAACATTTTCACATCCACCATAATATCTCTTATGAGGATAGCCTTCTGCATATTTATTAGTAAGAATACTACCTTGCATATCCATAACCAAGTCAGAAGTGTAGTTTTCAGAAGCAATAAGCTCTATATGATATTTTTGTCTTTCTTTTTCTTTTTCTAATGCCCCATGTAAATCTTTATCAAAATTAATCAAATTATTTTCTTTCATAAAATACCTCTTTTTAAATAACTATATTAATTTTAACAGAAAAAAATGAAATTAAAAATTAAAAAAAAGAAAGGAGGTTAGAACCTCCTTTTTTTATATTATAATATAATTAAATTACTTGAAAGAAAACCCACTTGTTTTATCAACTTCCTTAAAAGTCTTTTTGGTAGAGTCATGAACTTTTTTTAATTCATTAAACATAAAATTAGCATCTTTGTCTTCAACATGATGTTTTTTCGATAGTTCTAATAATTTATCATATTGTTGAATAATTCTATTAACAACCTTTTCAGCTTCTACTAAAAACTTTTCATCTGTTAAATCTTCTTCTTTTCTTTCTTCTTTTTTTTCTAAATCAGCATTTGAAGATACTGAATTAATTGGTTCTTTATTTAAGTCTTCCATATTTTTACTCCTAAAAAAAATATTAAATAATCATTATTTAATATAATATAATAAAAAAAAATGTCAAAACATAAAATAAAAAAAAAGTATATAAAATTAAAAAAAATATGTTAAAATAAAATAAAAGATAAAAAAAGGATTAAAAATGTACGATGACTTATTATTAACACCCAAAAATAAAATAGAAGAATGGTCTAATATAGTATCAGAGCAAATATACGAAGGAAAACAAATAATAGTTTTCTATGATACAGAAACTACTGGTGGTATTAGAAAAGGAAAGGGTGCTAGTGTTATAGAAAAAGATGAAATGCAATACGAAGGAAAAAGACATAGAATGCTTGAAATAGGTGCTTCTGTTACTGTTTTGAATGAAGAAAATGGGCAGTGTGAGCCATTAAAAGACAATTCTGGTGATATTATTAGATTTCATGAATATTTAAATATTTGGGCAGAAGATAAAAATCAACTAAAAAAAATAAATTCTATGACTGAAATTGCTTATGGAGCATATCTTGTTCATGGAATATCAGAAAGGTTTTGTAATGGAGAAGTTGTACTAGGTCATGATTTAAAAAGTATTAATAGTGATTTTAAACTAAATAAACCAGCCCCGACTATGCAACAAGCTATTGAGCCATTTATGAAAGTAACTGGATTATCTCATATAACAAAAGACGAAGAAATAGAAAAAAGAGTTATTTTTGCTGCTCATAATGCTGAATTTGATAATAAATTTATGAATTCTGAATTTCAACTTGCTGGTTTATCACCATTTGAATCTTATGCTGCTACATTATGTACTCTTGAAATGGGAAGAGATATAATTCCTCCACAAGAAGTAAATAAAAAATATAGCTTAGACTCTTTATATCAATATGTTCTAGATAAAAATTTTGTGGAAAATAAACCTATCCCAAGAGAATTACACGGTGCAATGGTTGATACAAGAATACTGTTAACAATGTATAATGGAATAACAAATAGCCCTTGGTATAAAAATGCACCAAATACACCATTAAAAGAAAAAAAACTAACAGAAGATATTGTTGATTACTTAAAAAATTATCAAAGTAGAGTAATAAGAAGACCATTACCAAAAATTAGTTTTTAAAAATATTTGTTTTTTTTAATAAAAACTATTTATTTTTATTTTTTTTATGTTAAAACTACCACATTTGACGGAGAAAATTGCAATGAGTATACTAAAAAATCTTGAAGATCAACATGGAATTATTCAAAATAATTCAAATGATGGAAATGGAAACAACAATCAACAAACTTTTAACCTTCCTGTAAAAATAACAGGTTATGAAGATAATGAATTCTTTTTAGGAGAAAGACTTGATACAAAAGAGATGGTAAAAGTGAAACTTAGACCAGTTCCACAAAAAGGCGAAAACAAACGTCCAGAAGTAGTGAATTTTCAAGATAAAAATGATAGAAAAAGATATGCACCGCCTAATGATACAATTATGTTATTTGATAATTCATATCAAGAGCAAGATGGTGTTTGGAACGCACGTTGGGCAAATGTACTTCATAAAAAAAGAAAAATGGAGGCAAAAGTATTGATTTTGCCAGCAACAATAAGATTTGTAGATGAACCTACTTCTAAATATGTACAAGTAAGAGCACTAAAAGCTTTACGTTGGATTAATAATATAGAAGAGTTTCAATATCATTTAACAAAAGCATTACACCCAAAAGGTAGTGGCGCAAGACCTTTCGCTTATATAAGATTAACAGATAATACAGGCGAAAAAAGAATTTATACCGCAATGCCAAAAATGTTAGAACAAACTGTTAATGATGAAACAATGAAAATTCCTGCTGATGGTCAAACTTCCTATCAAGAATTCTTGAATGATGAAAACAAATCAAAAATGATACTTTCAGCACTTGATATGCCAGAAGTTACAGTTGAAATATTTTATGGTTCTAATTTATATCTTGGAGCAGATACAAAAGATAGATATTTATCAAATGCAGCTATAAGAAATATCATTGAGCCAGCATATTTTGTTGACAAGGAAAAAGGAAAGGATATTCAAAATTATGGATATAAACCTACTGTTATAACTGTTCGAGAAGTAGAAGATGTAGCTGGTTTAATGTTTGTATCAGATGTAAAACCACTAATTAACAATTCTGAGGCTATTTCTATTTTAGATTTAAAAATGGATTAATAAATGCTTCAATACACGGAAGAGCAAATAAAAATAATAGAAAGCAATGACAATTTTATGTATGTCATTGCTTTTGCTGGTACAGGTAAAACAACAACATTAAAAGCCTATGCAGAAGCTCGTCCTAAACAAAAAATATTATATGTGGCTTATAATGAATCTGTTGTAAAAGAAGCTAGATCAAAATTTCCTTCAAATGTAGAAGTTCTTACTTCTCATAGTCTTGCATATAGAAATATAGGATTTAATTATAAACATAAATTAGTAAGTAAATTAAAAATTCATGATATAAGAAAGGCATTATTACTAAAAAGAAATACAAAAGGTATATTAATAGCAAAGAAAGTATTGGAAGGTATAGATAGATTTTGTTATTCAAGTTATGTTAATATTAATGATGCGTACTATATGGTTGAAGATATCCCTTGTTCAAAAGAAAAGTATCTTAATTTTATAAAAAGAATATGGGAAAAAATGGATAATGTAAATTCAAATTTTAAAATAACTCATGATTTTTATTTAAAGAAATTTGAATTATTATCTCCAAAACTTAATTATGATGCAATATTATTTGATGAAGCACAAGATGCTAATCCAGCAACAAAAAGTTTAATATTAAAGCAAAAAATATATAAAAAAATAAATATATTATTTGTGGGTGATAGACATCAAGAAATATATTCTTTTCGTGGTAGCCAAAATGCACTAATTAATAAAAATAAAAATGAATATGCATTAACAAAATCTTTTAGATTTGGAAAAAATATAGAGAAAGTAGCAAATATATTAATAAAAAAATTTAAAAATGAAAAACTAAGTATATCTGGCAATAATTTTATTAATGATCAAATAAACTCATATCAGCAACATTATAAAACAGCTATAATTAGTAGAACAAATGCAATGGTTATTGCGAATGCAATGAAAGCTGCTGAAGAAAATAAAAAAATATATTTTGTTGGTGGTATAAAAAATTATAATTTTGGGAAAATACTTGAAGTAGAGGCATTATATAATTCTCAAAAACATTTAATAAAAGATTTTAGTATAAAAAAATATAAAAACTTTAATGAGTTAGAAAAAGTAGCAAAATTTGAAGAAAATAATGAATTACTATTTTTATGCAATGTAGTTAAAAAGTATTCAAGCAAACTAAGAGCTTCAATAAATAAAGTAAATTCACTAATAGTAAATGATATAAATCAGGCTGATATAACACTAACTACAGCTCATAAATCAAAAGGGTTAGAGTTTGAACAAGTTATTTTATCTAATGACTTTAATAAATTTTTTGACAAAAATGATAAAATAAAGCAAAATATAAAAAATGAAGAGATAAATATATTATATGTTGCTTTAACAAGAGCGATTTATTCTTTAATTACAAATAAAGAGTTAGATAAAATAATAGGGAAGTACCATGACCATGAATAAAAAACAAAAAAGAAAAAGTTACTCAATAACTTTACCTGTAAACTTAGTTAATCGTCTTTTATTCTTAAAAAGATTAAAAAAAGGTGATGTTGATATGGGTAAAGAAGCAACTGGCTTTTTTTATAAACTTGTCGATAATTTGGAAAAAAGTAATGGTATACATAGAGATTCTTGGAAAGAACATAAAAAATGTCCACGTTGCGATTCTTATCTAATTATAAAGAAAGGTAAAAGAGGTGATTTTTATGGTTGTTATAACTACCCTGAATGCAAATGGACAGAATCTATATACAAAAATAAAAAAGAAGAAGATTAATAATGCTAAAAATGGTAGGATGGTTTAAAAAAGGAATTATAGCAGAAGCTAAACTTGCTTTTTCAAGAAATAATACAAAAAAATTAAATGATTTGAGATTAATGGGTCATGATATATCAGAATTATTAGATTTTGATGAACATCCTTTAATAGTTTCAATAAAAAACAATCAAAAACCACTTATAATTTACTTTATAAAAATAGGTATAACAAGTCAATTATTGGAAGAAGCTTTAATTTTAACAAAAAAAGAAAACTTAAAAGAGATAGAAGAATTAATAATAATACAAACTCAAAAAAGAAATAAAAAAGTCGATTTTTATCAAAAAAAACATATAAAATCAAAAAAGAAAGAAAACTTTATATTAAAAAATAATATTTAAATATATTACATTAATAATTGAAAATAATCTATTATAAGGTAACATAGTAGATGATAATAATATTTATAAGGATATAAATAAAGAATGAAAAATATATTTAAAATATTAATCTTTTTATTTTTTCAATCTTTAACAATGAACTTATCTGCCGCTACTTCTAACGATTGTGCCGTTAATAATGATAAAGTTAAAGAGTATAGTTATGAAATTTGTCAACAAGACGAATCATTTAGAGTATTGTATGAAATGTTTCCAAGACTTTTTGATGAAGGAATATTTTTATTTGGAGATTTTGGTGAAATAGAAAAATTAAAAACAAATCCAGAAATTGCTCTTGATAATCAATATAAAAAGTTTTCAAATTTATTTTATGAAATATTTAATTCAATGAGTACCCTTATTACTTATTTAATAATGTTTTTTATTTTTTATAATACATTTTTCACTATTTTAAAAACAACAGAAGAAGGTGGTTTTATAGATTATAATAGAGAATCTTTATTAAAAACATTTGGTTATGCAGGAGTAACTATATTTCTTTTATTGCCTGTTGGAAATTTGATAACTGCTCAACTTGTTCTTCTTGCTATTGCTATTTTAGGAATATCTCTTGCAAATTATATATATGGTTACTATTTAGCAAGTTTACAAACTAATATAGAATATATAGCTTCTGAAGAAGATAAAGAAAATAGATTTTTAATAGATGATTATTCAGGTAGTGGCGCTGCAACTTCTGCTAAATCTTATGCTTCTCAATTAACTAAAATAGCATTATGTAGAGAAACTACCTCACAATATATTATGACTCAAGAAGCATTTAGTACAAATAGCTCTAATTTAAATGAAAGACTTTACTGTAGTGCAGGGACAGAAACATTCAATAAGGTTGATAAAACTTCTCCTGATCCTTACCCATCATTTTTTAATATAAAGTATGATGATATAAAGCCAATGACAGGTTCTACATTAACTCAAAACAAAAACATTAAGTTTGGAGTAACTGAAAATAGAATGTGTCCAACTTACTTAATTAGAAGTTATAGTTGTGGAGAAATAACAACACAAGTTCCAAAGATTAGTGATAATTATCTTATCAATATATATGGTTTTGAAAAATTCATAAATAAAATCATATCAGTTTCAAATTCACTTTCATTAGTAGGAAATAACCAAACAATAATAGAAAATGGATGGGAATCTTTAAAAACTGATATATTAAATGAAATTAATATTCAAGCTAAAAAAGATAAAAATAATTTAAGTGAAGGAGAGTTAACAACTATAAAGATGGCTGAAGAAATATATTATAAAAGAGATTTAATGCAATTAAAGAAACTTTCATATATATACCATCAATTAATATTAAATTCTTTAACTTCAGGATTATCTTTTCAAACCTATGAAAACGATGGTATGTGGAATTATATGTTAAGTTTGTTTAGAGATAATTTTGAAAAAGATTATGATAATTTCAATGCTTTTGAAAGAGACTGGTCAAGAGTAAAAAGTTTAGCAAAAAAAATACAAAAAAATCATTGTCAATTAAATTCCACTAATTTAAATAATTCGTATATGTTTTTAGATAGATTAAATAAAAATAGTTTTTTGGGTGGTGGTACTAGTACAAGATGTGTTGATTTTGATTCAATGCAAGTTTATGGTGTTGATTCAGAAGGTAAACCATTTGATAAGTTAACTGCAATAAAAGAATCTGAGAATTTAATAAAAGAAATAGAAGAAGATTTTAAAGAAATATCACAAGAAATATTTAATAGAAGAGTTGCAGTAGAAATGTCATTCATAAATTCATTAAAAGAAATGCAAGATGAAAATTTATTAAATGATATTAGAAAGCGTGGTTGGCTAACGATGCCAAGTTATATAATGGAATTTAGTAAAGATATAAAAGTTAATAACACTTATATAAAAGCCCTAATAGGCTCTAACGGATTTAAACCATTAGGAATGGAAAGAAATATGGTTTCTTATGAGATAATGGGTGATCCAGCAATATTCAATAACTCTTTTGTTTCATATACAGGACTATCAAATGTTTTTAAAATATTTATCGATCAAAAGAAAGAAAATAGTATTTACGAAGATAATGCTACATTTACTCAAGCATTAATAGAAGGCGATAAAGAAAGATTTTTACGTGGCGATCAAAATTTAACAGAATATATTTTTACAACGTTAAATCCAATAGAACCTTTGAAAGAAACTCTTGGTTTAGATATGGTAGAAAACCTGAGTGATGCTGAATCTAATTTGGCATTGATTGAAGAATGTCAAGAAGATATAGATAAATGTCCTATTCCTAAAAAAGATCCAATTGTAGAATTAAATAGATACGGACATTATTTAATAAATAATAGTTTGCAATATTTTGCTATTTTGATAAGTCTAAAAGGTCTTGCTTCTTTTGGTAAAGGTGTAAAGAATTATAATAAAAATCTAGAAAACAAAAAAGATTTACAAGAAAATATGATGGCTGGTGTTACTGATCAGAAAAATGCCCCAGGCGGAAAAATTGAATTTCTAAGTGCTTCTTTATCTATAGTAGGTGATGCATTAAATATAATATCTGATATATTAAGTGGTATTGGTTTTTTAGTTGTAATGTTATTTTTCGTAGGTGTATTTTTGGCTTATATATTACCACTAATACCTTTAATATATTTCGTTGTTGGTTTCTTAGGCTGGCTATTAATAGTAATACAAACATTAATGATAGTACCAGTTTGGGCAGTTTATTTTATTAAATATAAAGATTATAAAGATATAATTAATTCTGCCGCTAAAACATATGGTGTTCAAATAATATTAAAGCCATCATTTATGGTTATAGGCTTGATGTTTGCTTGGGAATTAATAAAAGTAGGACTATTTTTTATTAATGTAACAATATTTCCTTTATTAAATGCTATGTCTTCTGATACAACATTAGTTTCATTTACTCAAAATGTTGTGTTTTTGATGATTTTTGTTTTTATAATAGGAATCATGATAAGTTTTATATTAAACGTAATGCAAAATTTATCAGATCAACTTTTAACAATGCTTGATATAAGACCTGCGGGTGATTCTAATCAGGGATTTAGCTCTATAATGCAATATTATATGTTAAATGCAGGTATGGAAGGAAGAGATAAAATAGCAAAAGGAATAACAGGTACAACTGAAATGGCAGGTTTAAAAATTTCAAAACTAGGAAAAGAATTATCTTCTTCAAAAGAAGATTATAATTTAATGCATTACGGTAAAGAAAAAAACTTTTTGAAAATATTAAAGGATTTTGCTAATCCTAACGATCCAAATTTAATGACAGAAGATAATTTAATAGGAACAATGCAAAATGATGTTGAAGATTACGAAATAAAGCAAGAAGTTCAAGAAAAATTGGCATTTGAAAATAAAGAACTAGAAAAAATGAAGCAGGACTATAAAGAAAGTAAAAATCATGAAAAAGATATTGTTGATAGAGTAAAAGGTGAAATGACATATAAAGATGAAAATGGAAATAAAATTTCAACAAATGATATGACAAGAACTCAAGAAGAATTAAAAAATGATTTAAAGGCTGCATTATCAAAAGAAATAGAAAAAACAATCACTTTTGCAGATCAAGAACTTGATATTAAAGTTAATATTAATGGCTCTGAGTATAAAACAAAATCATTTGAAACAATATTTGATAATGGAAAAGAGGTTGGAACTCTATTTTCTGACGGACAAGGTAATGAAATATTGATTCAAGGTGAAAGCAATATTCAGGAAGAAGATCTAAAACAAATATTAGAAGAACAAATAGAAGAGGCAAAAAATAATGCTAAATAATATAAAACATTTTTTATTTATAATATTAACTTTTCTATGCTTAATAACACCAATAAGTACTCATTCTGCTGAAAATCAACCTGAATCGGAATCAGTTGCCAGAACTGAAATTGAAAAAGAAATGGATGATATAACAAAAAGATTTATTCTTGCTGCTTTTGGTAAGCAAGCATTATCTTGGTTTTCTGTTGATTCTGAATTAAATTATATTAATGAAATAGAAGATGAAGAAATAACAGATTTTTCAAGACCATTTAATAAAAATAATTTTGCAATGCTAAAAAGCTATATAATAATATCATTAGTAATAGGTTTTATTGTTTTTTCTGTTTATCTGTTTTGGATAATCAAAGAAGGTATAATAAAAAGTCAAAATTCAGGACAATTTTTAGGTCAAAATTGGAATACGATGTTTACAGTAACTAAAATTGGTATCGTTACAACATTACTATTTCCTATATATACTCCTTATAGTATTGCTCATATGCTAATATTTAAAACATTAGGTTACTCAAATATTATTGCTAAAGAAATGAATAATACTATTATAAGTCATCAACCTAAAACATATCCAACAGTAAAATTTCCAGCCGCAAGTGCAAAAACAAAAACTTCTGAAAATATAATATCTTTCTTTACATGTGTGAAATCCCAAAATACACTTGGAGATATACAGTTGAATTTTTATAAAGAAGAAGGAAAAATAAAAGCAAGATCTGATTTTGCTGATTGTCATATAGATTATGAATTAGGATTTGATGATCAAACCTCTACTATTATTAAAGAAAATAAAAAAATAAAAGAAGCTCTGGATATAACCTTAGACTATGATGAAATACAAAAAATTATATTAAAAAATTTAGTTCAAGAAACTTTAAAACTTGCAGATCAAGCAAGTGATGTATTATTTTTACCGACAAATTCTAATGAAAAAGCAACAGTATTTAATAAATATACAATAAAAGATGCTCCTAATCCTAGATATACAGAACATTGGGAAGGTTATTGTGATGAAATATTTAATTTTAAGGCATTAAATCCTAGTGTAAATTCTTTAAATAGAGTTGAAAAACAACAATATTTATTTTTATCTTCAAGATGTATGTCACATGAAGTTGTAAAAAGATTAGTTTACCCTACTGAAATAAATGATTTTTCAAAATATTTAAAAACAAAAAATTATTTAAAAGAAAATCACATAGAAGTATGTAGTCATGAATATACAGAGTTTAGTGGATTAAAAACAAAAGCTCTAATAAAAGAAAGTGATATTACAGGAGAACAGACATTATCAGAAATGGAAGAAGAAGTTAGAACAAACCTAAATGTAAAATCTTTATCAATAGAGGATTGTCTAAGAGAACAGTGTTCTAATTTAACAGGAGATTACAGTAATGCATATTTATGTACTAATGTTATTAATTTATATGAACAAATAAATAAAAATAATAGAATGTCTGAAACTGGATTTCTGACTCTTGGTGCTTATATGTATAATTTATTTAGTGCTCCAAAAATAAATGATAATGCAAAAGCTTTATTTAACGGCTTTCAAACAAAATATGCTGAAGATAATGCAGGTGAAACATTAAAATTACCTTCTGCCTTATTTAGTATTGATTATACTTTTATAAAACCAATAACGAATAATAAAGAAAAAGGAATTAATAAAAACTTGGTTGAATCCTCAGTTGTTGATACTTATAGAGATTTATTTGAAAAAAGAGAAACACAAGAAGAGGGTGTAATGAATCTATTTAACTTTGCTGAATCAGGTGAAAGTGATTTCCTTGGTACAAAAAGATTTATAGTATGTATGAAAAATTCTTTGAAAATAGAACAAGGTTATTCTTGTGGTTCTGTTCCAGAAGAAATGAATAATTTTGGAAGAAATTTATTTGAATATGCTGTATATATAAAAACAATGCTTGCTATATACCAAACAATATATGCAACAATGGATATAGTAAAATCAATACCCGAAGAACAAGCTGGCACAAAAGAACAAAATGTTGATAGTGAAAATGATAAAGCAAAAGAAAAAAATAAAACAACTAAAAAAACAAAAAGTAAAAACCATTTTAAAACAATAGTGATAAGAATACTTTCATTAATACCAGCAGCTAGTACAGATATTGGTAATGCTTTCCAAAGTTTTTCTATTGATATAGTTGGAAAAAATATGACAGAAACAGACGATTTTGGAAATTTAACAACACTAAGGGTAGAAAATCAATTAAGTGATATAACAAATAATTCAGCCAACGGAATAGCTATATTAGCAGCTTGGTCAAGTGATACTTTTATAGGTGATTTAATTAATGCAGGTGTTGACTTTATTATGTTAATGGGGTTTATATTAGCATATGTTATCCCTTTAATTCCTTTATATTTGTGGATGATGGTGATTATAGGTTGGTTTATGTTATTATTTGAAACAATAGCAATACTTCCAATCTGGATACCGACCTTAACAACTCCAACAGGAGATCATACGAGTGAAATAGAAAAGAAAGGTTTTGCTATAATTTTAAAACTTTTCTTAAAAGCTCCTTTATTATGTATGGGATTATTAACAGCTTGGGTTATAACAAATTCAGTAATAACAAGAATAATGGGATTTTTAAATTTTGATGCTGTATTTAGTAGTGAATATGGATATAACTTATCAAGTACAATAGATTCATTAGTCTTAATGTTCGCTTATTTAATATTTTTATGGTACATTATTAATATTACAATTACAATAATAGAGGCTTTTTATGAATTTGCGACAAGCTGGTTAACAGGTAATCCAAGTTCAAAAGTTTATGGTAAAGATGTTTCAACTGGATTTTTACAAAAAAATTCTGCACAAAGACAAACAATGGGAATGTTAAATCCAATAGGAAGAAAAAGAAGATAGGAAATATATGGTAAATTTTAAAGGAATATTTGTAATATTATTAATGTTTTTTTCATTTTCATTGAATGCACAAACAATTAGCTCAAATGATTGTAATGATAAAATAAAAAATATATTTATTAAGATCAATAATGAATTTAATGAAAGTGAGATAGACGCTGCTGAAAGAGAATCCTTGACTACAAAAGTTTTCGATAATATACTTGGAAAGGGTGATTCTACATTAAGTGAAAAAAAAGATAATTTAAGAAATAATTTGGGAACTTGTTTTTCTTCACCTTTAGAAAAAGATATTGCAATAAAAATATTAAGAATATTATATGGTGAAGTTGTAAATAATCCAGTAAAAATAATATCTGTTATTTGGGGTGATTTTTGGGATGTAAATATTGATTTTAATGAAGAAAATTTTAATAAATCAACAAATATTGTTAATTTGATACCTGATATTATAAAATCCTACAATAACGTTATTTTTATCATTGGTTTATTTCTATTATCAGTAATATATAGCAAAGAACTAATGTCTCTATTAAATACAGATAAAAATAAGTCTTTAAAATTTTTTGGTAAAAATACATTAAGAATATTAACTGGTTTTTCCATCATTGCTCCTTTACCTTTATTTGAAGGTTACTCTCTAATACAATTTATATTTATTATAATGATTATACTTGCTGTTTTAATATCAAAAGTTTTATGGATGTTTATTTTGCTTTCAATTAATTTTTCATACTACGAAAGAGATTTAGAATTAATGGTAGAGGAGTATGATGTAAAAAATAGTTATAGAGATTCTATTGTTTCAAATGTTATGATGCATTATTGTGATATAGAAAAAAGAGAATATTTCATTAATAAGGACTTATATCAATTTAATAATAAAAAAAGCTTATTAGAAGAAAACGAATATTATAAATGTCTACAAAACCATACACCAGAAAATCAAGAAGCCGTGTATATTCCAGATTCAATAAAAGTTGGTCAAGAATGTGCCATAAAATATAAATCTGATTCTTTAAATTATAATTATTACTGTGGATATATTGAAAATTTTAATAGATTAAATTCAGAAGAAAGTCAACTACCAAAAAAAATCTATAGAGATTTAGGAATAGAATCTTCTGAATATCAAGGTATGTTAAGAGATATCGCTAAAAACTTAAGGAAATATATATGTAGAGTGGATGGCGATGATATATTGGATTCTTCTAATAAAGATTTTAATTGTCCAGTTATGGTAGGTGAAGATTATGCCTATAATCCTTTAACAGATTATATAATTTTTAATAATAAATCATTTTCAGATGAAAATGAGAAAAGAACTTTTAGAAACTCTTTAGCATTAACAAGCAAAAAACAAATAGAGGATTATTTTAAAACAAAACTTCCTATTGTTGCTTCAGGAGTTTTAGGATTTAAAGATGAAAGTGAAGCAGAAAAAGAAAGAGAAAAATTAGAAAGATTTTTATCTTTATATGAGAAAGGCTTTGCAATGGCTGGTTCTGTATTTTATGAAAAGATAGATTATATGACTCCTAATTATGACACAATAAAAAGTTTTGAAAAAGCCTATTCAGTTGATTCAACAATAAGTGGTTCAACAAAACAAGACAGAAGAAAAGTAGGTGGAAAAGGTGCAAATTTAAGTTTCTCACAGGCATCTGATGTTAGTTTTCGTTCTGCTTTTATTTTATTTCAAGAGTATATGTCAGGTGATTTAGAAGAGTTTTTAAATGAAGAAGAAGAAGTAAAAAAACAAAAAAAATCCATTATATTAGGTATAGGTGAATTGGTTAATTCTAAAACTTCTTGTGTTGTTGACTTTAAAACATGTCATGTTAATAGTATAAATCCATTTTTAGATTTAATGTATTATGGTAATGATATGATTGTAAAAGGTACATATGCAAAATTAATTCTTGGCGCAGTAACTTATGGTTACAATAAATGGTTTGCTGAATCAATACAAAATAAAAAATATGCAGCTAACAGAGGTAATGAAATATTAGAGTTTATATCAACAATACTGTCTATATATTTACTTGTTGGATTTTTCTTTGCTGTATTATTACCATTTATACCATTTTTTACTTTTGCAGCATTATTTTTTGGTTGGATACTGCAAACATTTAAAGTAATTATGTCAAGTCAAATATTAAGTTTATATTTCTTAATACCTGATGAAAACGAAGATATAGCAGGTAAAGAGAAAAAAATATATAAATTGCTTATAAAGACAGCTTTAACTCCATTATTTTTATTAACAGGATTTATAGTAACATTAATTATCGCAAACGTTTCTATATCTTTAATAAATGTATGGTTATCAATAATGCTAAATAATTTAAATTTACATCCAGAAATGGGAACTGTTTTAGGTATTTTAAATGGTATTATAGGGGTTCTGATATATGCTGTATTAGTTACGTTAGCTATAATAAAAGCAAATGAGGCAATTGCAGGAATACCAAAAGCAATATCTCAATGGCTTGATTTAGAATTAGAAGAAGAAAAAGCTTTTAATCAATTACAAAGCATTGTTCAATCACACATATTGCCACATATGAAAGGAAAGTTATTCTTTTAAAATAATAAAAAAAGTTGACTTTTTCTTTATTTTTATATATAATTAACCTAATTATTTTTATAGGTATTATATAATGGAAAAAGCAAAGAAAAAATTTCCGATATTTTTTATGATATTTACATTATCATATCTGTTACTTGAAATAGTATTTAGAACAGATATGCTTAATGTAGTATCAACTTTAAAAGATATTGTAGAAATAGAATCAATAGAAGTAATAGGTAGATTTATTGCCTCTATTGGATTTGTTATTTTCTTGTTTTCTAATTTTAAATTTGAAATAAAATCATTGAAAAAATGGAATATATTGTTAAAAATAATAGTATATCCTATTTTGTTTTTCTTTGCTTTTAAAGGTTTTTATAACTTCCAAGAAAAGGTTATTGAACATTTTGCAAATAGTTTTACAATTCAAGAAAAGAAAGAATCTCTTTTATTATCATTAGAGAAAGAATCTTTATATTTTAATAAAATAAAACAAGAAGGATTCCCTTATAATTCAGAAACAAAAAATGAAGCTGATTCTAAAATATTTTTGGCTTTATATCCTTTTTTATTTTCTAATAATGAAGAAAAAATTAAGTATTTAGAAGAAAACAAAAAAACTATTGTAGCCAATAGTGTTCTTGGTAAATGGAATATTAGTGAAAATATAAATGAAATAGCATTTCAAGAATCAGAAATTTTAAAATCAATATTTTTTGGTTACAGAAATATGGACGAAAGTAGAATAAGAGGTTCTTTTACTTCTGGTCAAAATTTGTCATATGCTTATAATTATATATTAGCAAACTATGAAAATGCTTATAGAAGAGCAAGAATGAATTATAAATCAGAAGAGAAAGAGTATCGTAATATTGCTGAAAGAATGTATTTTACGCATAAAGACTTAATATCTAAAGAAGAATTTTATAGTAAAATAGAAAAAAACTTCGCTCATGCGGTATTATCTTTTCTTTCAGGTAATGAAAAAAATCAATACTCAAAAGCTAATACCATTGAATATATTTTAAATAGTAATTTTTATATGAAAGGTCATGAGGTTCATTATGAAGTTAGAGCTTCAACATATAAACATGCAGATATGAGAATGTTTATATTAGCACAAAACTATCAAAGTACTTTAATATTTAGTGATTTATTAAATTCAATGGAAGTTGATAATAAAAACTGCTCTGCATTTAATGCAGAGGATTACTCTATTACATTAAATAATAAAAATGTTGGAATAACAGAGTTAAATAAAGAAAAATTTGATAAAGCTTATTATGAAATTTTTAATAATTCAAATAAAAATTATAATTCTATAAATTGTAATATTGGTTATAATGATTATGTTGAAACAAAAAATAAACTTCACAAATTATTAACAGTAAAAAATGCTTCTTTTTATATTGATAATATACCTCTAACAAGTGTAACACCTAGTTATGTTAATAATCATTATTTATTTAGAAAAATAGCAATGCATTTATTTGAAGATTTTCTTTATAAAAATAAAAATTCATTCATTCTGGATTATTTTAATTATGATTTTGAAAAATATGCGAATTTTGAAAGATCACTTAATTATTCAAGTGAAAAAGCTTTTATTGCAAGCATAAGAGATTTCTTTGCAGAAGAGTATACAAAAAAATATTTGCAAAAAGCAAAAGAGAATGGTTTAAATTTATCATTTTTAAGAAATATTAAAGATTATAGGATTTCTTATGAAGAATTTTATAAAATTCCACAAGTAAAAAAAGAAATAAAAAGAGTATTTCCTTTTTTTATTAATAGTAAAAATGAAGTTATTAATGCATATAATAAAGAAACTATGGATTCAGCAAACGTTGATTCTTTTAGAGAATATTTAATTAAAAAGAATTTTTCTAAATATTTGGAAGTGTTAGATAACCCAAAATTAATGGAATATGGAGAAAAATATTATGATTTTGGTAATGCAATTGCAAAATCTTTTATTGCTCCACCACTAGTATTAATGATTTCTGCTATTATGATATTTTTATCTTTGATAAATTTAGTATTTAAAGTAATTAATTATTTTTATAGTAATAACAAAAAATTATTGATAATAAAACCTTTATTAATAATAACTTTTTTAGCCTTACCTATGTTAATGCCAAATAATTATTCAACAAATAAATATATGGAATATTATAAGGTTAATGAAGTTTATAAATATAATATGCTTATATGGTTACAAAATACTGAAAATTTTGTTGAATTATTACATGTTGATAATAAGGTAATAAAAAATATTTATAGTGTAATTTATATAATGTCATTAGAATATGAAAATTCTTTAAATGATAAAAATAAATACTTAGAAATAAAGAAAGAAAAATTAAAAAAAGAATTAGAGAGATAATCTCTAATTCTGTTTTTTATTATAATATTTAATATTATATTTTATTCCATTTTTAGATATTAAATTTAGTTCTGTTCTTTCTAAATCAAGAATAAATAAATCTTTATAATTAGGGAATTTAGCGTCACCTTCATAATCACCAATAACTTCAGTAACTACAAGTTCATCAACTTTATGAAGAAATTGTTCATATATTGAAGATCCACCAATTACAATGATTTCAGGTTCTTCTGTTAACATAGTGTAAATACCCTCAATATCATTAAAAATCTCAATATCATCTGTATTTATATCACTGTCATGAGAAAGTCTTTTGGATAAAACAATATTTCTTCTTTTAGGAAGTGCTTTTCCTATACTTTTAAATGTATTACTTCCCATAATAATAGGCTTATGTAAAGTATAATTTTTAAAGTGTTGTAAATCCTCTGGTAAATGCCAAGGTAATTGATTTTCAAATCCTATATTATAAGAAGAGTCATGTGCTGTAATCATTTTTATTTTCATAAATCATTACTCCTTAAACAGAAAAAGGGAATTTAATTGGATCGTGATGCTCATAATCATGTAATTCAAAATCAGAAGTAGTAACCCAAGTTTCAAGATCTTCAAGTGTTTTTATATTTGGATTAATTGTTAATCTTGGAGCTTCAAAAGGTTCTCTTGTTAATTGCTCTTTCATTAGTTCAATTTGATCTTCATATATATGACAATTAATTAATTTATGAAAAACTTTACCAGCTTTCAACCCTGTTATTTGAGCCATTAATCTTAATAGAACAACAGTTTGTGGCATGTTAAATACTAATCCAAGAGGAACATCAATACTTCTTTGATAAGATGTTAAATGTAATGTATCACCTAAAATAGAAAAAGTATGAGTATGCATACAAGGTCTTAAACACCCTTGTTCAAATTCACCTAAATTCCAAAATGTCATTACTTCACCGCGATCATCTATACCATTTTTTAAATTATTATAAATTTTAGCAAGTTGATCATATTCTCCTTCTGATTTTATTTTATTTATAACAGACTCAACTCCTTTAATATCATTATTTAAGATAAAATTAGAAATCTCACTATATTCTAAATCAGTTGGTGCTCTTCTCCAATGTCTACCCTGAACGCCATAAACACGACCAATATCATCTGTTCCCTTTCTGTATTTATTGTTCAACCAAGCTTCATTTTCATTTGCATTAGCATTCCAAGTATTACAACCAATTAATCTAAATTGCTCTGCACTATCATAACCACGTAAATAACCTAAAAGTTCTGCAATTGCCGCTTTCCAAAAAGATTTTCTTGTTGTAATTAAAGGTAGTTTATCATCTTTTGTATCATATTCAAAATCTGCATTAATAACTGTTAAGCAACCTTTACCTGTTCTTTTGTTCTTTATCATAACACCTTCATCTATTATTCTTTGACATAAATCAAGATATTGCTTTTCTAAAAAATTTTCCATTACTATTCTCCAAAATAAATTAATATTGTTATTTTATATATTATATATCAAAAATACAAAAAAAATGTTATCATATAAAAAAAAAATTTCAATAAACTCATTTTTTTGATATAATATAAATATAAAAAGAAAAAGATAAAAAAAGGAAAATAGATGTCAGATAATAATGTCAATATCGAAGAACTACAAAAAGAAATAAATGCGGATAATTTATTTCAAATAATAAAATCAGAGCAATCTTTTCACGAAGGGACTGGGACTATTAAAGAATATGTTGCTCGTGCAAAAGAACTTGGTGTAAAAAATTTAGTACTTGCAGACAGAAATTCTTTATCAGGGGCAGTGCAATTTTCAAAAGCCTGTAAAGGAACAGATGTAAAACCTATTATTGGAGCAACATTAAGATTAGAATCACCATTACTTGATATACAAGCAAGTATTATAAAAAATGAAACCCAAATAAAAAATCTTACAAAATTAGAAAATAAAGCAGGTGAACTAATATTTAAAAAACAAAATATAAATTTATTTCAATTATTATCAAGTGAAGAAAACTATAAAAAGATAAATGAAATAAAAGCTTCAATAGAAAAATTAAAAAAGTCAAAAAGTGCTGTAAGAAATATTAACTTTTTAAGAGATATGAATAATATATTTTCTGAAATGGTAGGTGAGAAATTTGAATTTGTTGAAGAAGAAGTGTTAGTTAATATTGAAGAAACACTAAAACAAAAAAGAAAAGAAAAAGCAAAATACAATCCTGATACTGATATTGATAAATATATAGATGTTGAAAATTTAAATTCACTTCTTTCTAATATAAATAATGAATTAGAAACAACAGATCTTCTTGTAGTATCAAGAAATGATGACGGTTTTAATAATCTTAAAAACTTAATAACTCTTGCAAATCTTGAAGGTCAAAAAAATGTAAAAGTAAAAGAAACAAAAGAAGCTGTAAAAAGAGAAGTTGATTCATTTCAAGTTGTAACAATGGAACAATTAAAAAAACATAAAGATGGCTTAATGTTTTATATAGGTGATAAAAATGATGCGTTAGGAAGAAATATTTTAGAATCAAAAAGAGATGGTGAAAAAGTAATTCAATATTTTAAAGAAAACCTTGAAGATCAAGTATTTCTATTTATGAAAAATTCTATAAAAGATGATCATCCTAAATATGTTGAAGAAGAAAAAATATTAAACCAAAAATTAATAGAAATATCAGATAGATTTCAAATTCCTTGTGTGGGTACTCATGATGTAAGGTTTGTAAATGAAGAAGATTATGAAATTCATGATATAAAAAGAGCAATTTTATTAAAAGAAAATGTAAATGCTTTATCAAGAGTAAAAACAGAATATAAACATCAATATATGATTTCACCAGAAGAATTAGTAGAAAAATTCAAACATTATCCAGAACTATTAATTAATAATGCAGAAGTTGCAAAAAATAGTAAATTCTTTATAAAGCTTGGAAAAAGTATATTGCCAGAATTCCCTATTCCAGAAGATTTTGAAAAAGAGATATTAGAAAAAACAATAAAAGAATTAAATATTCCTTTAATTGATAATAATATGAGAAAAACTCTTGAAGAGCATTATTATCCAGAAGTTAAAGAAAAATTTCCAGAAGATGAATGGGAATATGAAAAATTTAATAAAGTAAATAATATTGTTGCTGGTGAATATATGAAGCATCTTGCTTGGGAAGGTATTGAAGAAAAAATGTCAATCAAGTTAAAAGATGAATGGGAAAATAAAAAAGAAGAATATAAAGAAAGATTCGAATATGAAGCTAGTATTATAAATAATATGGGATTCCCAGGATACTTCTTGATAGTACAAGACTTCATAAATTGGGCTAAAAAAACAGGTGTTCCAGTAGGACCAGGTCGTGGTTCTGGTGCTGGTTCATTAATAGCTTTTGGATTAAATATTACCGCCCTTGATCCTATTAAAGATGGTCTATTATTTGAAAGATTCTTGAATCCTGAAAGGGTTTCAATGCCTGATTTCGATATAGACTTTGGTGAAGGTTTTGATTCAGAAGGCAACATGGTAGGAAGAGATCATGTAATAGAATACACAAAACAATTATATGCTAATAAAGAAACAGGAGAAGTCACTGTTTCTCAGATAGCAACAAATGGTGAATTTAAAGTAAAAAATGGTGTAAAAGCAGTAGCAAAAGCTCTTGGTCATACTGTTGATTATGAAAACATGTTAAGTAAAATGATAGATTCAATTTATAATAAACCAGATTTAAAATTTAAACATTTATTTGAAGATGAAGAATTCTTAAATAAATATGAAAATGAAGCTGAATTTAAAATTATAATTGACTTAGCACAAAAACTCGAAGGAAAAAAACAATCTTCTGGTGTTCATGCTGGTGGTGTTGTTATAGCACCGAAATCAATTACAGACTTTGCACCATTACAGTGTTATCCAGATGGAAAAGGTCTTGTGACTCAATTCAATAAAGACGATGTTGAAGAGGCTGGTCTTGTTAAATTTGACTTTTTAGGATTAAAAACTTTATCAGTATTGCAAGAAGCATTAAAAAGAATAAATGAAAGAAAACCAGAAGGTGAAAAAGTTGACCTTGAATTAATCCCTGAAAATGATCCAGTAACTTTTGATATGTTAAGAAAAGCTTTAACTCATAACGTATTCCAAATTGAATCAGATGGTATGACAAAACTTATAAAAGAACTACAAGTTGAAAGTATATCAGAAATATCTGACTTATTAGCTCTATATAGACCTGGGCCAATGCAATCTGGCATGATGGAGAAATATGAAAAGGTAAGAAAGGAAATTTTAAGAGAAAGTAGAGAAAAAGGTATACCTACTTATGAAATTAAATTTAATCAAATAGATAAAAGTAAAATATCAACAGAAGATCTTGCTGCTTTTATAGCAATACATAAAGATTTAGCTTCAAATCTTGAACCAACAAATAATCAAATGATATATCAAGAACAAGTAATGGAAGCTGCTAAAACACTATCTGGATATTCACTTGGTGAAGCAGATATGCTAAGAAGAGCAATGGGTAAAAAGAAACCAGAAGAAATGGTTAAACAAAAATTACTTTTTATTTCAGGTGCTTTTGATAAATATAGAGATAAATTTATAGAAACAACAAGAAAACATAAAATAAATAAACAAAATAAAGATATAGATATAGAATTATCAGATTATAAAAACACTCTTGGCTTAGAAAAATACCTTGATGAAAAAAATGGTCAATTATTTATGTCAAAAGAAGAAAAAATTATTGATTTCTTTAAGGAGTTTTTAGAATATAATGAAAATGAAATAGAAGAACTAAAAGTATCACTTCATAAATATACAGTTAATGATTTTAAAAATCTTCATAAAGATAACATAGAGGAAGGAATCATAAAAAAATCAATGGAAGCAGGAATGTCAAAAGAAGATGCAGAGCTTGCATATCAAAGAATATATTATTCACTAGCTCAATTTGTAAGATTCAATAATGTATTCTCTGCAATTGAAAAGTTTGCCGCTTACGGTTTTAACAAATCTCACTCATTAGCATATGCAAATATTTCATATCAAACAGCTTATATAAAAGCAAATTATCCAACAGAATTTTTTGCAGCGAACTTAACATTCCAAGATGATGATTTAGATAAAGTAAATAAAACCACTGTTGATGCACAAAGAAACTTTGGGATTCAAATATTACCTGCTGATATAAATAAAAGCGATATGGTATTCATGCCTTTACCAGAAGAAAAAGAGATAAGATTTGGATTTTCTGCAATTAAAGGTTTGGGTAATATAGGTGTTATGATTCTTAAAGAAAGAAAAGAAAATGGTGATTTTGATAGTATTGAAGATGTTATATTTAGAGTTGCATATAGATCAATTAAAGAAAATGTAAAAAATACAAAAGTTAATATAAGGGCATTTGAAGGTCTTGTACATTCAGGAGCACTTGATAAATTTATTCCTGATTATGTTAAAAATAATGAAAATATATTGTCAAAAAGAGAGTATTTAGTTCATAAATTTCATTTAATAACTGAAAATTCATATCCGAAAACTAAAGAAGAGTTAGTTGATATTGTTGAAGAAAAATTAAAAACAGGAAAATATTCAGAATCTTATGCTTTTGATTATTCAAAAATAGAAGATATGAATGATACTCAAAAATTAATAGTTGTTGAAATGGCTTATAATAAGTTATCAAAAGTTGTTGGTAGTGAAAATATGAAAGGTAAAAATAAAGTACCAAATAATGTATTAAAATCATTAAATGACAAAACTGATTATATTATATCTAAAATAAAAGAAGGTGTTTATAAATCAAATATTAAAGAGTTAACTGAAGAAGTTCAGAAGAACACAAAAGTTGATAAATTAACGGCTCTAAACAAAGAAAAAGAATTAACTGGTCTTTATATCAGTGAACACCCTGTTAATGTAGGAGATGCAAAAGCTAAAATTGCTCTTGATCCAAAAGAAAATCTTATGGATATAAATAAAATAACACCAGAAAAAGACGGTAACTTTACAAGAATTATTGGTGTTGTTAAAGATGTATTCCCTATAATGATAAAAAATGGTAAAAATGTAGGATCTAAAATGGCAAAAGTTACAATTGAAGATGAAACAGGCGATATAGAAATTACATTTTTTGCAGATGCTTACAAAATAGCAAAAGATTCTCTACTAAAAAATTCAGTTATAGCTATTGATGGTGAAATACAATATAGTGAACAATATGGACTGGCATTAAAGGCTGAAGGTTTAAAACCTATCTTTCCAGAAGGTAATTATATAGCCCTAAATAAAGCAAGAAAAAACAATAAAAAATATAAAATGTAAATTTTAAAAACTAATTTTTTTTAATTTTTATATATTTAAAATATAAAAAAACCGTTATTTAAATAACGGTTTTTTTTATTATAATCTAATTTTATCTTTATATTTTCTTTTCATTTTTTCCATAAAGTAATCAATAGGACTTTCAATTTCTTCACCTTCTTTCGAATTCATAAGATTTTCGATTTTTTCACCAATACTACCTTCTGGAAAACTCTCTGATAATATTTTAAGTGTTTCTTCTGTTCCAAATACTTCATCACACATTTCTCTTATTTGGTTATCTTCTGCTGTTGAAGAAAACGCCCAACGTTCCATTGAAGATAGTGTATTATATAAAAATTGTGTATATTCTCCCTTTTTAGTGGAGAATTTAACTACAAATGGTACACCCTCCTGAGTAGGTCCGTTTAAATCAGTTCTTACTTTATCAGCAACTTCCCCATTTAAATCAAATTTACGAACAATCTTTTTATAATTATCACCACCAGATAATATAAATTTACTATTACATAAGTCTATCATTTGATCATCAAAATCTTCAATAAGCTGTGAAATAAGACATATTGATAGATTCCATTTACGCCCTTCTCTCATATCTTGTTTTATTTGACTCCTAAAATCTCCGATTCCATTAGTTCTATGTAATTCATCAATACAAAATCTTTTAGGAGTAGAGTAATTTTCTTTACTTCTATCATATTGAAAGTTTTTATATAATGGCGGAACAATTTCAGAAAGCTTTTTATCCAAGAAGAAATTTCTTGTAACAACAAATCTTGCAAGCATATAAAATATACCAGATTGTTTTTTTGCTGTTGCATCACCATCAGGTGCAACATCGTTTAGATCTAATGAAATAACTCTTGCTTCATCTAGGTCTAGTTTTGTAGGCTCATTCAAGATAGGATATAAGTTAATATTTTCATTTAAAACACGAATAAAATAATCAACCATATTCTCACCAGTTTGTTGAACAATTGGTTTTGTATATTGACTTGTAATATTTTGATCACTATTACATATTTTTACAGCATCTTCTAATTTAGGAACAGCATATCGTTGTGCAATTTTAGCACCTTCAAATTCTTCTCGTTTAAATAACTCATCAGTAATCCACCACCAACTTCTTCCTTTCGCTTTTAAATCGTATAATTGCAATAATCTATCAACTCTTTCATCTATAAACTCTTCATAAGTTTTAGGTTGGTTAGAATCTTCATACCTTTTATATAATGCATGTACTATGTTATTTATCATAGCATCCATAGATGCTATCTGTTTAGAACCTGCTGGTGTTAAAAGTAATGATAAGAATCTAATAAGAAAAGATTTTTCTTTTTCAGTAGGCTGTCGTGAACCAAGCTGTGTATCAAAAACATTAATCGCATCATCAACAGAATTAGATAATTTATAATATACAGCCTCTTTTCTTCTATTAGGCGGCAACATACTATGGAACAATCGAATTAATCCAGAACTGGAAGGTCCTATATCTATTATACCGATAAAAGGTATTTTACCAGCCGCTAATTTGCTGGATTTAGGTGTTATTGCAAAAGAAAAGTTAGAATAATTTGCCCAAACAGATTTACCAGAACCTGGTTTTGCAAAAATAAGCTCATTCCAAGAAGCTTGTTTTTTAGAGGCTACTTGATATGGCATAATTTTACCATCAAGAGTTCTATTAATAATGCAACCTTCATCCCAAATATTTGCTTGTCTTGATAATGGCAATGTATATAAAACATAATCCATTCTTTGAAGATAATTATTACCAACTATCTTTGGAAAAAATGCAGGGGTAGTGTTAAAAACCCCCTCATAAGGATCATCATTTACAGGTAAAACACCTTGAGAACCCCAACTCTGTAAAGCTTTTAATAACTCTTGCTTTCTTTTATTTAAAGTATCTAAATCGTCAGCCCAAGTATTAACAGAAATACCATTTTTAGTAATAGTTTCATCTGATAAATCCAATCTATTAAATTCTTCAATAGATTCTTTTATTAGTTTATTATTAGAACCAGGCGACCATGCAAGTATTGCTGCCAAGAATTTTTTTAGACCTACATTATTCAATCCACCTCCCTCTAATTTAAAGGAGATTTGAAATGGTGTCTTTCTATCTATGTATTCAATAAATTCAAAAAATGGTGTTGGCTCTTCTTGTGGAACATCAACATACATTGAGGTGATATATCTATCATCTAATTTAACAGTACTATCATTAATTTTTTCAAAAGAATCAGGAACAAGTTGCTTTTTTAAATTAGGATATAATAGATAAGATATATCATGTTCTTTTATAGTTGTATCAAAATCATTATCTCTCATAACAGGTTTTGAATCAGGTAATCTTGCTTTCCATTTAGAAGAAACCATTTTAGAATTAATAGAGCTTTTTATAACATTACTCTTATCTTTAACATCAAGAATAGAATAACTAATACCTGTTGTTTTTAAAGAAGTCAAAATTATATTTAAAACTTTCTTATGTATATTTTCTAAACTCTTATAATTTAGCATAATATTTTGAGATTTTTCATATAAAGAAGTTTTGGACACTTCTTCATTATAATCTTTTATTTCGCCTTTAAGACTTGTTTCAATTAAAGTAGGGCGTGACCAAAAAACAAGATAATTATCTTCATAACAAGTAAAATCTAAAAGATTTTTTATCTTATCTTTAAAAAGAAAATCAGAATCCATTTGCATTCTTTTTGATTCTTTGACAAATGGGGTAATAAGATTTGTTAAATTCTGCTTAGTTCTCTCTGCATCTTTACTATATACAAACTGTAATGAATGTCCACTATTTTTAAAATGAGTTTTTAATTTTTTGTATAAATCTAAAGCAACTGTTGCTTGTTCCTTTTTATCTACAATTTTTCTTATACCTTGTATAGACACTATACTTACAAGAGAGCCATCTTGTGCAGTAAAAAATTTAGGATTTGTTGCTGTATCTAAAAAACAATAATCCTGTATATCACTATAAAGACTACCTCTTATTTGAGATAATAAAACATCTAATCCTGATACCAATTTTGTTGTTAAACTCATATAAATATTCCCTTTTAATATTATATAATTATCATATATTCAAAATAAAAAAATTCAACTATAAAAAATCAGATATGATAATAGTAGGATATATTAAGCCTAATTTTTCAGCAATTTTAACTACATTAAATATTTCTTCACGATTAACAGAAATTAAAATTCCAGAATTTCCATAACTTAAAACTTTTATATTGTTTTTTTGAAACTCAATTGCGGTATTTAGCATTTTTATTCTGTCATTTATTTTTATCCAATTAGAAAGATTTGATTTAGGGAATACATCTAAAAAAGAATACAAATAATTATAAGCTCCTAAGCCAATAGAAACTGAATTTTTTTCTATGTTTTTTACTTTAAATAGTTTTTGTGGTTCAATATCCTTTAAATATTTTTTATTTTTTGTTACATATAGTTCTTCTATATATATGTTACAATATTTACTTAAAAATAAATATTCAAAATCATTAATCCAAATTTTATTTTTCTTATATTGAGCAGGTAATATATTAATAATATTATTATCTATATTGTTTAATTTTACATGAATTAATGAATGGTATTTTGAAATAAATTCAAAAGCAAATTCTTTGTTTTTTGATATTTTTTTAAAAATATCAATATTTTTTTGTTTATTTTTAAAATCATCAACTTTATTATCATCAATCCCCAAATAAACCCAATCCCCAACAGGATAAGAAACTTTACATAAATTTCTTGTATAATCATATCTTGGATAATTTAAATAGAACTGAATTTCTTCTTTATCTTTTTTTTGTTCTGTTATAAAAAAACTATTTTCTTCATAGTTAATATCTATATTAGAAGTTATATTTTTCTTATTTATATTTTTTAAATTAAAAGATTCAATTAAATTATCAGTTAATGTAGGTTGATTAAGATATAATTTGTAATTATTTTGAATTAATCTAACAGTTTTTTCAGCTAAAATAGATATTTCTTTTGCAACAATTTGCCTATGTAAATCTGTTAAGCCTAATTCATAAATTATTGAATTTAATTTAATTTTAAAAAAGTTTTCAGGCTTTATATTTTTATTCTTAATATTAAAATAAGAAAAAAATTCTTCTGGAAAATTAGTTATCCAAATAATACCAGTATCGAGTTCTTTATAATTATTAACTTTGAAATACCCCTTGCTGCGTGAATAACCAATACCATTATTACCCGTTGGTAATTTAATCATTTTTCCATTATTCTCATATATTTTACTATCTAAGAACAGTACACAGCCTATTTCATAATCAACCATTATTTTTCTTCTCCATTTGCTTTATAATGGCTTTAAAGTTTTTTGGATGGTATTTTTTAAGATCTGTCTTATTCCAATATTCTATTTCATCTTTGAATACATTATGATTTGGAATCCAACGTAAGTATTTTAAAGGTAAATGGTTTTTTTCTATATTTTCTTCATTTTGAGAATATAAATAATTAACTAAAATATTAACATCACTTGCACCATTTGAAAATAAGGTTTCAGCAACTTCTGTTCTATCTTTTATAGCTTCTTCAAGAATAGAAACTGAATCATATATTTCTTCAAGATGATCATTGTTTTTTGAATTATTATATAATTCTTTAACAAACCATATCATCCTAATTAAATTAAATAATTCCTCTTGTTCTATTTCTGGAATAAATGCTATTGTTCCTTTATTTAATGCTATTAAATTATCAAGATGTTCGTTGTAATAACAAAGAGAACAGGATTTATGCCAAGCATTATTTTTGTAATGATAATGACTATATTTGTTAATATTAATTCCACAAAAAGCACATTTTTTATTGCTTTTGCTATCAACCTGTTTCTTTTCTTTTTCAGTTATTTCTTTTTTTGATCTATAAACATTTAACATTAATTTTCTATTCATAAAAACTCCTTAAACTGTTTCATTCCAAGATTGTATTGTATTTATAAGCATATCAATGGTATGTGGCATATCAATAACAAGTGCAGAAGCAAAAATCATGAGTATTATCTTTCCATATCCTGTCTGTTGGGAACCTTCAGAAGCCTCTTTTAACATATAAATAGCTTTAATAAAATATATTACTCCAATTACCTGAAAAAGAGTAAATAATAATCTTAATTTTTCTTTTAATTTTTGAACAGATTCTTCTGCTCCATTTTCATTTTTTAATTTTTGTGCTAATTCTTCGGTTAATTGCATTGCGTCATTAAAGCAACTAGTATTATTTCCGAAAGGATTATCCCTAGTTGTTTCTGCATAAAAACAGTAACTATCACCTACATTACCTTGAACTGTATTAATTACCATACTCATTGTTTGATTTAGATTTAACAAAAGACCTGCTGCAAAAAATATAACGATTGCTGATATTGGTGAGTTTTTAGGATTTCGCTGATCTTGAGCATAATCAACTAATTTTTTAATGCCCATGAATGCTAATATTGCACCCATTAAAACACCTATTGTTCTTATAAGTATATAAACAGAAGTTAAAGTATTATCAAATGCAGTTGGTTCTGCTAATAAAGGTAATGGCATAAAAAGCATTACTAAAATTAAAAAATTTCTCATCCGTGTTCTCTTTTTTTTATATTTTTTTTCATTTTACATTATTATTATATTTTTTCAATAAATAAAAATAAAAATAAAGCTACAATGTTTTGTAGCTTTATGAATTATTTAATGAAAAAAATTATCCTCGATTTCTTCTTAACTCTCCTTTTTCAGTAACAATATAAGAAGTTTCAATTTTTAATATTTTTCCGTACCCATCTAATGTATCACCTACAGAGTATGCTCTTGCTCTAGAACCTTCTTGCCCTTTAACTTTAATATATGCAACATTGCCACCAATAATACCTTGCAAATGATATTCTGGAATAGTAAAAGATCCAGAGTTATTAGCTGTTTTATCTATTATTATTGCATTTTTTGGTTCTTCACTACTTTTTTTTAATAAATTAATAACATTATTTTTATCATCATTAGAGGTAGAAATTTGTTTATCTTGTTTTTCAATATCTTTTTCTAATTTAATGATTTTTCTACTAAGATCTCTTTGTTCTTCCATTAATTTTTGATTATCAATTTTAGCTTGTTTTAAATCTTGTAAAATCTTTTTATTAAAACTCAGAGCTTCATTTAATTTTCCTTCAATAATGCTTAAATCATTCAGCCTAAATCTTTGACTATCAAAAACTTTCTTAAACTCTTTATATACTCTGTCATATATTTTAGCTTCAAGATCTTTATCAAGCATTTTATTTTCTTTTATAAGATTTAAAGTAGCTTCAACAGTTTTCTTAAGTAAATCTTTATTATTTGATTGTTCTTCTTTAACAGAATTAATCTCAACAATAAAATTCTCTAATTGCTCTTGAAGCTTTAATATTGATTTACTATCTTTATTATCATTTTTTTGAATAGTATTAATAATTGATTCCTGATCTTTATTATTTGTTTCTAACATTTTATTTTTATTCATTAAAGTAACTTGATTTAATTCAAGCTCTGACATTTTATTCTCATAATCAGAAATTGTTTTATTAAGCTCTTTTACTTTATCTTCAACAATTTGTTCTGCAATTTTAGTGGTTCTCTTTTCAAACTCTTCACTATATATAGAATCCCCTTCTCTTTCTAAACTATCACTTGAAAACATAGAAAGAATATTATCTTTATATAGATAACCAGCAAAACTTGCTCCACCCAAAATAGCTACACCAAATATTCCTGCAATTATTTTTTTTAGTGAAGAATTTGATTTTTTCTTCTGTAATAAATCTTCAACTTTAACATCTTTTTTAGGTTTTTCTAAATCTTCTTCATCTTTGATATCAATATTTTGAGTAACTTTCATAGCCTCTGAATCAATATTTTCATCTATATCTTCAAAATCTTCTTCTTCATCTTCTTTATTAATAAAATCATTTACATAATCTAAATCGTCTTTATCTTCAGTTTCATCTTCATCTTCATCTTCTGAACTAAAAATATCTTCAATAGCCAAATCATCATCTTCATTTTCAAAAGCTTCTTCTTCTAACTTTTTTTGTTTTTCTTTTTCTTCTTTTTCTTTGGAAAGTTTTATATCATTATCTTCTTCAATCATGTCATCATCATTGCTATCAAAATCAAAATCATCTTCATTATCATCTTCACTTTCTTCAAAACTAAAATCGTCTTCGTCTTCAACTTTTTCAGAAGGTTCTTCATTTTTGATAGATTCGGAATCATCTTCGTCATCAAAGTCAAAATCATCCTCTTCTTCAACTTTTTCAGAAGGTTCTTCATCTTTGATAGATTCAGAATCATCTTCGTCATCAAAGTCAAAATCGTCCTCTTCTTCAACTTTTTCAGAAGATTCTTCATCTTTGATAGATTCAGAATCATCTTCGTCATCAAAGTCAAAATCGTCCTCTTCTTCAACTTTTTTAGAAGATTCTTCATTTTTGGTAGATTCAGAATCATCTTCGTCATCAAAGTCAAAATCGTCTTCTACATCTTCATCGTCATCAAAATCAAAATCGTCTTCTTCCTCAACCTTTTCAGAAGAACTTTCATTTTTTGTAGATTCAGAATTATCTTCATCATCAAAGTCAAAGTCATCCTCTTCTTCATTATTAGAATCATCGTCAAAATCAAAATCTTCTAATTCATCTTCTTTTTTAGAATCTTCTTCGAAATCAAACTCAAATTCGTCTAAGTCTTTATTTTCGTTTTTAATATCCTTACTCATATTCACTTCACCTTATAATTTAAAAATTAAAATAAAACTGGAACTCTGTCATCATTAACTTCGTCAACGAAAAAGATTCCTATCATACCACCGTCCTTTTTAATAGTTGGCGGTCTGTTAAATTGCTGTAATGCAATATCTGCTAAATTATCATTAATAATTTGTAATCCTGATTTAGTTGCTTCTAAACTATTACTTGCAAATGGATTTTCTAAATTATTAACAAGTCCATCAAGTTCTCTCAATTCACTTTCTTGCTCATTATCTAAATAATTAGTACTTAACATTTGAAGTAATACGCCACCTACAACGCCACCCCATCTTTGAACATAATGATAATCCACATCAGAAGACATATAATTAGTAGCTTCTTCATAATCAATTGCGATAGCATTAATTGGAATAGTTTCTCTATTATAAACCATTCTATTAAATTTTATTTTCAACTTATCTCTTGGCATATAAGGAACATCCAAGAAAGGAACACTTATATTACCTAATAACTTAGTACCATCCATAGGTCCACCTACTATCTCTGCATAAACAAAATCACTATAATCAGAATTTACAGGCATAACTAACTGAGCATATACTAATGTTGTTGAAGGTATTTCCACTACATTATTTCTATCATTAGGCGCACTTTGTTCTCTGAAAAAGTCATCTTCATTATTTGTACCATTATTAGAATTATTTGCAAGAGCTTGTTCTCTTCTATTTTCTATTTCTATTCTTAATTGTTCTTCCTTCTCTTTTTCTTTAAGATAGAATTCAGAAGTTGAAGTATTGTGAGTTTCAACCATTCTTGCTTCTTGCATACTAACTAAAAGTTCACGTTTTTTATCAATCATCTGTTCTAATAAAAGTCTTTCAGAAGCTGTTAAATTATGACTTATTTCATTAGAGCAAACTTTACCTTCTCTATTTAAATTATCTTTATCACAACCATACTTATCATAACCTTCACGATCAAACCCTTCACGGTCAAAACCATTAAAATCAAAACCGTCACGATCCAAGCCAGAAGTATCATAACCTTCTCTGTTATAACCATTTTTATCAAAACCACCTTTATCATAACCTTCACGGTCAAAGCCAAATTGGTCAAAACCAGCATCATCAAATACTTTTTGTTGGCTAAATGATTCACAAGGTAAACCAGCACGATTTAATCCAACTTTATTACAACCGTTTTTATCAAAACCTTCACGATCATAACCATCTCTGTTATATCCTTGTTTATCATAACCATCTTTGTCATAACCATTACGATCAAATCCATTTTTATCAAATCCAAATTTATTATAACCTTCTATATTAAATCCATACTGATCAAAACCTTCTGAGTTGTAAATAGGTTTACCACAAGCAATACCTTCACGATCAAATCCTTTTTTATTACAGCCAGAAGCATCATAGCCAAATTTATTATAACCTTCACGATCATATCCATTTATATCATAGCCGTTAACATCAAAGCCTTCTTTATCAAAACCATTACGATTAAATCCATCTTTATCAAAACCCTGCTTATCATAGCCTTCGCGATCAAAACCTTCTTTATCAAAACCGTCACGATCATAACCTTCTATATCATAACCAAATTTATCAAAACCTTCTCTATTAAATCCAGATATATCATAGCCATACTGGTCAAAACCTTCTGAATTAAATATTCTATCAGTAATATTTGAATTGCAAATTTCACCTTCTCTATTTAATCCTTCTTTATTACAACCTGCTCTATTGAAACCTTCACGGTCATAACCATTTTTGTTAAAGCCTTGTCTATCGAAACCATCACGATCAAATCCTTCTTTATTAAATCCAAATTTATCAAAACCTTCACGATCAAAACCATTAACATTGAAACCGTTTTCATCAAAACCTTCACGATCATAGCCAAATCTATCATAACCATATTGATCATACCCGTCAGCCCCATATACTCTTGTTAGTTCACAAGGCTTACCTGCTCTATTAATTCCTATATCATTACAACCATTACGATCAAAACCTTCGCTATCAAAACCGTCAATATTGAAACCGTCTTTATCATAGCCTTGTCTATTATAACCTTGTGCATTGAAACCATTACGATCATAGCCATCTCTATCATAACCTTGACGATCATAGCCAAATTGATCATAACCTTGTGCATCATAAACCAATGTAACATCTTCTAATTTACAAGGCTTACCATCTTTATCAAGACCTTGAATATTACAACCGTTTTTGTTAAAACCTTCACGGTTAAATCCATTCTTGTTAAAACCATTACGATCATAACCTTCTCTATCGTATCCAGCTTTATTGAATCCTTCTTTATTAAATCCATCACGATCATAACCTTCTTTGTTAAAGCCATTACGATCATATCCGTCTTTATCGAATCCATCTTTATCATAACCAAACTGGTCATAGCCATCTTCATCATAAACAAGAGTAATATCTTCTAATTTGCAAGGCTTACCATCTTTATCAAGACCTTGAATATTACAGCCATTTTTATTAAAACCTTCTGCATTAAATCCATTCTTATTAAAACCATTACGATCATAACCAAACTGATCATAGCCATTTTCATCATAAATTAAATTATCTTCACAAGAGTTACCATCTTTATCAAGACCTTGTGCATTACAACCTTTACGATTAAAGCCATTTCTATCAAAACCATTACGATCATAACCGTCTTTATCAAATCCGTCTCTATCGTAACCAAATTGATCATAACCATCTTTATCATAAACAAGAGTAATGTCTTCTAAATTACAAGGATCACCATTAACGTCAAAGCCTTCTTTATTGCAGCCATTTTCATTAAATCCAGACTTGTTAAAGCCTTCTTTATTAAATCCATTTCTATCATAACCATCTTTGTCATAACCATTGCGATCATAACCTTCTTTGTCATAACCATTTTTATCAAAACCTTGGCGATCAAAGCCATTTTTATCAAAACCTTGGCGATCAAAACCATTACGATCAAAACCAAACTGATCATATCCGTTTTCATCATATACAAGAGTTACGTCTTCCATATCACAAGCTTGACCATATCTATCAAAACCTTCTTTATTACAGCCCTGTTTATTATAACCTTCTGCATTAAATCCAAGCTTATTATAGCCTTCACGGTCAAAACCATTTTTATCATAACCATTTTTATCAAAACCATCACGGTCATAACCAAATTTATCAAACCCATTACGATCATAACCGTCTTGATCATAACCGAACTGATCATATCCAGCCTCGTCATAAAAACGACTTTCAGAATCTTCACAAACTTCACCGTTTTTATTTAGACCTTGTTTATTACATCCATTACGGTCATAACCATTACGATCATATCCAAATCTATCATAACCCTGTCTATTATAACCTTCTTTGTTAAAGCCATCGCGATCATAACCTTCTTTATCATATCCTTCACGATTAAATCCATCACGATCATAGCCCTGCCTATTATAACCTTCTTTGTTGAAACCGTCACGATCAAATCCTTGATTGTCAAAACCATCACGATCAAAGCCTTCACTATCGAAACCTTGACGATCAAAACCATCTTTATCATAACCAAACTGATCATAACCTTCATTATCATAAACTCTAACAGTATCACATTGTTTACCCTGTCTGTTTAATCCTTGTCTGTTACAACCATTAACATCATAACCTTCTGCATCGTATCCGTTTCTATCAAAACCAAATTTATCATAACCATTAGCATTATATCCGTCACGATCAAAACCGTTTTTATTAAAACCATTACGATCAAAGCCATCTTTATCATAACCAAACTGATCATAACCTTCATTATCATAAATCTTAGTTATATCTTTATCTTCACATATCAAACCATCACGATCAAAACCTTCTTTGTTGCAACCATTTCTGTTAAAGCCATATTTATCAAAGCCATTACGATCATATCCATCTTCATTATAACCAAATTGATCATAACCATCTTTATCAAATATTCTAGTAATATCTTCTATTTTACAAGGTTGACCTTCACGATCAAATCCTTGTCTATTACAACCATTACGATTGAATCCAGCCTTATCAAATCCATTACGATCATAACCATCTCTATCATAACCAAATTGATCATAACCTTCACCATCGTAATTTTTAACATTATTATAATTACCACGAGAAGCATTACTGGTGTCTATTCCTTTTAAGCATACATTACCTTGTCTATCATAACCGCTCTTGTTACAACCATATCTGTTATAACCTTCTTTATCAAAACCTTCACGATCATAACCATCTCTATCATAGCCATCTTTATCAAAACCATTACGATCATAACCCTCACGGTCAAAACCAAAAACGTCATATCCATCAGCATCATAACCATTACGGTCAAAACCAAATTGATCATATCCATTTTCATCATAAACACGTTTTTCTTTACAAATATCACCATTCTTATCAAGACCTAATCTATTACAACCATTACGATTAAATCCTTCACGGTTAAATCCTTCACGGTTATAGCCATCTTTATCGAATCCAGCTTTATCAAAACCATCTTTGTCGAAGCCATCTTTATCATATCCCCAAGCATCGTAACCGTCTTTGTCATAACCGTCACGGTCAAAACCAAATTGGTCATAACCGTCTTCGTCATAAACACGCTTTTCATTACAAATTTTACCGTTTTTATCTAGACCTTTAGCATTGCAACCATTTCTATTATAGCCTTCTTTATTAAAGCCATTATGATCAAAACCGTCTTTATCATAACCAAGCCTATCATAGCCATTTTTATCATAACCATTGCGATCAAAACCTTGTGCATCATAACCATTGCGATCAAATCCGTCTTTATCATAGCCAAATTGGTCATAACCATTAGCGTCATAAACTCTTTCAACTTCACAAGGTTTACCTGCTCTATTTAAACCAAGTCTATTGCAACCTTCTCTATTAAAACCGTCACGATCAAAGCCTTCTTTATTAAATCCTTCACGATCATAACCTTCAATATCAAAACCATTACGATCATAACCTTGTTTATCAAAACCTAATCTATCATAACCTTCACGGTCATAGCCATCTTTATCAAATCCATTACGGTCATAACCATTACGATCAAAACCTTCAATATTATATCCAGCACGGTCAAAACCTTCACGATCATAACCATTACGATCAAAGCCAAATCTATCAAAACCGTCACGATCAAAACCTTCATCATTAAAGCCATTTCTATCAAAACCGTCTACATCCTTTGAATCAGCAGTAAAGCCTTCTTTGTTAAATCCATTTCGATTAAATCCAGAACGATTGTAACCTTCACGATTATAACCTTCACGATCATAACCATCTTTATCAAATCCATCACGATCATATCCATCTTTATTAAAACCATCTCTATTGTATCCAAATTTATCAAAACCATTTTTATCATAACCGTCTTTATCATAACCGAACTGGTCATAACCAAATTTATCATAAATTTTAGTTACATTTTCATCAGAACAAGGCTTTCCTGCTCTGTTATATCCATCTTTATCACAACCTTTTTTATTGAAACCATTTTTATCAAATCCTTCACGATCATAACCATCACGATCATAACCATTTTTATCGTAACCATCACGATCATAACCATTACGATCAAAACCATCTTTATTAAAACCTTGTCTATCATAACCCTCTATGTCAAAACCTTCACGGTTAAATCCATCGCGGTCAAAACCTTCTTTATTGAAACCGTCACGATCAAATCCTTCACGATTAAAACCATTTTTATTATAGCCTTCACGATCATAACCTTGTTTATCATAACCATTACGATCAAAACCATCTTTGTCATAGCCAAATTTATCAAAGCCTCTTTTATTAAAGCCTTCTTTATTGAATCCGTTCTTATCATAACCAAACTTATCATAACCATCTTTATCATAACCATTACGATCAAAACCGTCTTCATTTAAACCAGTAAGGTAATGATAACCTTCTGGATCATAACCTTCTTTATCAACTAAAATACATTCTTTATTATCTCTTCTAACTCCATTACGATCATAACCTTGTTTGTCATAACCATATTGATCATAACCATCCTCATTATAAACTAAATTATCAGTACAAAGAGTACCATCTGCTCTTACACCTTTTCTATTACAGCCATTTCTATCATAACCATCTATATTAAAACCGTCACGATCATAACCTTCTTCGTCAAAACCAGTTTCACAATGAAAACCGTCTGCATCATAAAGTGTTTCGAAACAACTTTGATCAAAATCACTTTTATTTAAATTATTATCTTCAATATATCTTAAAAAATCACCAATATTGTTTGCATTAGGGTTAATATCTTCTTGAACAATTTTATTACTATCTTTTCTATCTTTTACTCTTTGCTCTTCTTGATTAAGGATTTCTTCAACAACATCTTCATCAACAGTAGATTTACCATCCCATACTAGATTATCACTACCTCGATCAATCTTAACATTATTTTCTCCTGTAGTACTAACATTATCCTCTTCTTTCATAAGATAATAAGTACCACCACCAATAGCTAAAAGTATTCCAGTAATAGCTGAAATAACAATTATTTTCTTTTTATTAGTTTTTTTAGATTTTTCACTACTCATTGCTCGTTCCTTTACTTATTATCTATTCTTAAATTTAAAAGTTTACCGTCTTTCACTACTGTTAATCTCGGTGAATTACTCGTTTTATATAATTTAGTTCTTCTATCACCACTTCTCTTAACTGAATCAACAGGAGGATATAGAACTTTATGTACTGTTCTAATATATAAATCTTGATTATTATCTGATAACCAAACTTTAAAGCCATTTTCAATTTCTTCAAAATCATTATAAACAATTTTATTTTTAAAGCCAAAAGGTGTATTTCCTGAAAGCATTGTTGATACTGTTGTAGTATCAAATTTAGGCATAACAGTATTACCACCTACATGAATTCTAATACCACCATCGGTAGGTGAATTATTCCCATAACCATCTAATTTTATTTCTGTAATATTATCAACTTGTTCTTCTGATATAACCCAATTAAGATTTATTGGAAAAGCGTCTTTAAAAAATAAAGTCATATTCCCTTCTCCTTTTCTTACTTTTGGAGAAAAAGTCATCATATTTGAATTAACAACCTCTGGAAATATTTTTGAAGGACTTGATACACTATGTTTTTCTAATGTCCAAGGTTGACTTAATTTGTCAAAAAAAACAAGAGTTGTTATAGAATTTGGTGACAAATAAATAGTTTCGAACTCTCCATCAGTAACTCCCATAGGAATAGTTAAACTGCGAGATAATTTTTTTATTTCTAAAGGGTGATTATTAATAAAATCATCTTTATCAATTAACATTTTTTTCATTAAATCGGAAGTTTCATCAGTAAATGGCAATTCTTCTTGAATCACCTTTTCATTTGCTATTTTCTCCAATAATTTAATTCTTTCTGGTTTAAGTTGTAATGGTGGTTCTACCCTTTCATTATCATTTCTTGCTGCATTAACATTAAAGCTTAATAAAATTAAGCTTGTTATAATAAGAATAATATTAACTGCTTTTTTATCCATAATTTCCTCTAAACTTCTTGTTTTTTTTTATAATATAATAAGATTATGTTACTTAACTTGTATACTGTCAATAGCAACGCCTTTTTTATTTTTAGAAAACTTCAATTCTTTTAAAATAATAATTACACTACGTCTTTTACTTTCAGAACCACCAAGCCCTTTTTGTAATTCTGTTGTTGATAAAACATACTTCCATAATCTTTGCCCACCTAAAACTTTCGCTGTACCTAAAAGAAAAGGTCCTTCTGTTACTGTTGTCTTTTTCAAAACCATACCTCTTTCAGCTTCAATATCAGCAACATACTTAATATTTTCACTAAAACTATTAAATCCAACTTCTGTAAAATAATCTTCTATACCATTAAGATGATTATTGATTACTTTAGGTGAATAATTAAAAATGTCAACTACTGATTCTTTAATATATAGTTCCAATGTTTTTGAATTAATTATTGGCTTTTTATTCAAAGATATTTCTTTGAAAAAACTTGGATCATCTTTTTTAACAGTAAAATATCTTTTTTCATATGTATAATTAGATGAATAATTAAAATTAATATAATATGTTATAGGTAAAATAATAAAACCTAATAATAACAACAAATAATTTAATTTTAATATATTTTTTTTAATATAATTCATAATTAACTCTTTATTAATTGAATGGAAACAATAGATAAACCATCTTTTTGAGTAGAAAATTCAACTCTTGAAACAGTAACATTAACTTCATATCTAATTCCTTTAATCCCCTCACTTCCATGTATTTTCAAGAAAATAACTCCTTTAATCATAGCAGCAGCACTATTAGAGTATTTACCTTCTACATCAAATTCAAATGTTTTTAAGACTTCTGGAACAACAATAGCTTTTTGTGCTTCTACTATTTTTTGTAAATTAAGTTCATTAAATTCTGACATAAATTTAGGCAACTCTTTTTCCATAAAATACTGAGAAACTTTTTGACCATGAGAATCAAAAGATAAATAATTATAATCATAAATATCCAAAACAGCATCAGTAGTCCATTGTACAACAGCTTGCTTAGATAAATGAAAACTATCTAATGGTTTTTCTTCAAGTAATTTTTCTTCTTCATTAAGCGCTATATAAGAAATAGGAGGCTGATAAATAAACATTGCATAAATTAAATATCCAATTGAACATAAAAAAGTTAAAAAGGTGAAAAACATAATACCAAGAGAATGATAATATCCAGAATTAAAAAATTCTCTTTCAGCCAAAGACTTTTCTAAGCTTTTTATTCCAATTTCTTCAAATTTTTTTTCTTTTTCTTGTTCTTCTATATTTTTTTCTATTTTATTATTTTTCACATTAATTCCCTTTTTTAGAATTTAAATACCTAACAGTTTCTTTTATTGTATTTATTCTTTCATCTGTTCTTTCATATTTAGTTATTTGTCCATTAATATTTGTTAAATATATAGAATGATTTTGGTTTTTATAATGAATATTATATGTTGCATAACTTGAAATTAGAAAAGTCAATACAATATAAAAAAGAGAATAATTTAAATTAACTTTATAATATTTTTTATAAAAACTCAAAGGTCTGTTTTTTAATTTATTATAAATAATATTTGAAGTTAAAAAATATTTAGCTAAAATTAAATCATCTTTTTTATTTTCTTTATTTTTTTTAAACATTATAATTCCATTAATTAAATCTATTATCTAATTCATTATTTTTATTATTTAATTCAGGTAAATTATCAATAATTAGATTAGAAAGTTCATCTGTAAAACTTATTACAGCACCAGTATCAACCGATTCTAAATTTCTTCTCCAACTTTTAACTAACTTTGTAAAATCAGGTTTATTTGTATGTTCTAAACCCATTAATTGATGAATTGATTCCATTAAAAATAGAATTTTAACTGAATCAGCGTTTTCTGAATCTTTTTCGTCATCGTCTTCTTCTTGTAAGCTTGCATAACATAATGTATTTTCAGTTTTAATAACTGAAATATTTATTATTGGCTTATTATATATATTAATAGACAAAGCATTAGCATAGTAAACAAAAACAGGTATTAATGTATCCTCTTGCATATATACAGCTTTATCTATATTCATAGTTTCAATATTTACAGAATCAGGTACTTTTACACTTTCTGCTGCTAAGTCAACCAAACTTAATATTTTTTTTAATTTCATATAAAATCCTTTTAAATCTTAAATATTAATCTACCAATAATAAAAAAAAAATCAATTATTATTAATCAAAATAATCTGAAATAATATCATCCAGTTCTTTTTCCATTTCTTTCTTACTTTTCTTAGGATGTTTATTTACTTTATTAGTATTTAAACCTAAATCAATAATATTATTTTCAACAGACAATGCTGATATTTGTTGATTTTCAACAGTGTTTTCAACATCAGAAACCACTTTTTCTTGTAATTTATTCTGCAATTGGATTTCAGCTTCGTTTAATTCATTTTGTATAGTAAATATCTCTAAACCTAATTCTTCAAATTTACCAAAAGAATCAAAATACTCATCTTGATTTTCAAGATCTTCAAGTTCTTCATATTTTTCATTAAGTACATTTTTAACATGTTTTAACGTCATATTAATATTTTCATCAGCTTCATTATCAAATATAGAGTCTATATCGTCATCTAAATTACCAGATTGTTTAACAGTTTCTCTTTCCTTAATAGTTTCTTTTTGCTGATTATCAGAAGAAGTTTTTATTTTATCATTTTTATTACTTATTTCTTTATAATTAGTTAATTCTTCTTCTCTATCTATAGGCTTATTATCTTCCTCGAACTTTTCAACATTACCTCTAATATCAGAAACTATTTTATTATCAATAATATTTATTTTTTCTATATATCCTGCAATAGAAAATGCACTTCTTGGTAAACTAGGTATCTTCTTAGATATAGATAAAAGTTTAAAAACACTTGATAGTTCTGAAGAAGCATAATGTTGCATAGCTTTTTCAATGTTTTTATGGTATGATTTAGGATCTTCCATAATTTCATTGAATTTTTTATGCATATGATTTAAACCACTTTTCATTAATTTAACATTTTCATAGCTTGGTGGTTCTATTTCTAAGAAAGAATTAACTCTACTTTCTCTTAAAGGTTGTGGCGCAGCATAGAACATTTTTATTCTTCGTGTTGTATCACGGAATAACATGTGGGCTTCACCAGCATTCTGATCTCTCAAATCTCTTGTATTAATAATATCTTTTTCATTAACAGAAATAGATTTTGCAGCCATATAGCTATCACCACCAAGAGATTGATCATTTTTTTCAAAACTTGATTGTTCTACAACCTTTTCTCTACCAGCCGCTTCTTGGAATATTTTAAGTGTCTCAGTCGGATCTTCCAACTTCATACAGATCTTGATCGCACAGTTAGCAACAATTGATGCCGCTTCTTCCTCTGATCCTTTTTTAAATGCCTGATAATCCTGTCCAGCGAATACCATGAAGAAACCCAAAGAACGCGCCTGGGCTGGCATTACAGCAGCACCTTCCGTAGCGTAATAACCATATTCATCGAAGATCGTTAAGTAAGGCGATGGTGCGTTTGTAGGTTTTGTTTCAATTACATCTTCTACAACACCTTCAACTTTTGATCCAAGTGTTGTTGACATCATATTTTTGATCGAAGCAATAATAATCCTACCTAAATTACTCAAACTCTGCTTAGACTTCTCCAATGCTGGTAAAAGAACAACAAGGATACGTCTATTAACAACGATATCATAAAAATCAATCTCAGCCACCTGAGTTTTCATAATGTGAGCATACGTATCAGCCAGTAGACCGAATGTTTCTGTATATTGCATCGTGATGTAACCGTGCTGTTCAGCTACTGATTCTGGTTGTTCTGGATCAGGATTTGCAGGTGTTGGCTCTATATAACCTGGTAAGTTTCTAACATATTCGCGTATACCATCTATGTATTTCTTAGGTATGTCTGTTCTTCTTGATAATTTAACAATTTCACCTAATGTGAAATATTTTCTAACAACGTCAACATCAAGCAATAACTTACCTTCATCCCTTAAATAAACTAATGATTTCAAAAGAGCACCCATAAATACAGCAGCACGACCTTTCCACATACCATCACCACCACCATCTGGTAGTAGAGATACAATTAATTCTGTTAGTGAGTCTGCATTACCTGTTGCAAATGGATTCATTTTATTAGTAATTCTTTCTGTCGTTTTTCTATCAAGATTTACAGAACTTGTCATATAGTTAATTAAATATAAATCATCTAATCTTCCTCTTGCAGCAACCAAAGAAAATACCTTTGCCCACAGACCATTATCACCTTTACCATCGATGTAAAGAAATCCTGACGCTTGGTTAAGTGAATTTACACATATAGAAAGCAAAGATTCCGTTTTCCCGGCTCCAGTAGTTCCAAATATTAAACAGTGAGTTCTTACATCAGAGTTAGTAAACCAAACTTCTTTTTTAGTACCAATTTCATTACCAAAAAATGAAATACCTTGTGGTTTATCTGGTTTTCCAGTACCTGGGTGAACTTCATTGAAATCTTCCTTATCACCAGAAGTTTGTGGTTTTTTATAAGGTAACTTTTCTACTGAGTTTATATTCTTATAAGCCAAAAAGAAAGCAAAAAGATACAAAAATTCTGCTACATTAAACATAAAAAAAGATGCAAACCAAATTATACAAATTGTTGTCCATAAACCTTCAGATTTTAAATAGTTTTTTAATTTTATATGCCAAGGTGTTAAATCTTTTGTTAATGATAAGGAATTATCCTTACTTGTATCAACCCCATGTCCCTTAAAGTGTTCAGCCATTTTCTTTCCTTTATGATAAAATTTTTATTATTATTTTTTTCATTATATATAAAAATAAAAAAAGATGAATACCTTTTATTTTAAAAAAATATATATTTTAAATTGAAAAAAAATAATTTTGGTTTATTTTTATTATATTGAGGTGATTTACAATGAATAAAAAAATAAAAGAAATAGAAAAAAAAATAGATATAATAATTAATTCAATACAAGTTGAAAAATTATCTCCTATAGAAAAGCATAGAATAAATAAAGAAATAAATAATATTATAAAAAAAATAAAAATAAATAAAATATATGAAGAAGATTTAATAAATAAAATAAAGGATAAGTTTAAATGAAGTATTTAGATATAATTTATTCATTAAAAGAAATAGAATCAGAAATAGATCAAATAGAATCAGAAACAATGTCAGAATTTTTAAATTTAGAAGATATTAATTTTTTATTAAAAAAAGAAAGAACCAACTTTTCTTTATTGGAAAATAAATTAAAAAAAATAAAAAATAAATTAATAAATAAAGTTAATCCACTAAATGGAAAGTACAATACATATCAATTACTAAAAATATATCCATATTACTCACTTAGTAAACATAATAAAGAGCAAATATATAAAGATATAAAAAAAATAATAAAAGAAAATAACGAAATTGTTTTAGAGGATATATTCTTTTTTTATCTTTTTGAAAGAAAAGACAAAGAACTTCTCGAAGTATTTAAAATATTAGCTAAAAACAAGAATCTAAAAGTGCTAAATATAATGAAAAGATACTTTATTTTTAAAAATCATATAGTAAACTATAAAAAAACAATAATATTAATAGATAAAATAACAAAAAATTGATTTTTATTTTTTCTATGATAGATTATCGAAAGAAAATTAAGGAATTTATATAAATGAGAGTTTTTTTATGTGAAAAACCTTCGCAAGCTAAAGATGTAGCAAATGCATTAGGTATTAAACAACGACAAAATGGATATTTCACTAACGGCAACGATAGTGTAACTTGGGCAATAGGTCATTTACTTAGTCAAGCACAACCAGAACACTATCAACCTGATCTTGCAAGAGATAAAAAAGGTTGGGATGTAAGCTTATTACCAGTAATACCTCAAAATTGGACTATGGTTTTACCTGATAAAACAAAAGATAAAGGTAGATATTCTCAATTAATGGCAATAAAAGGACTGTTAGCAAAAGCAACAGAAGTTGTTATAGCAACGGATAATGATAGAGAAGGTGAAACTATTGCTCTTGAAATAATAGAGTATTTTGGATACAAAGGTCCGACCAAAAGAATGTTATATAGTTCTATGGATGCAACAAGTCTAAAAAAAGCATATAATAGCATGATAGATGGAAAACAAACTTACTCACAATATATAGCTGGTCTTGGAAGAATGAGAGCAGACTGGACATTTGGTATGAATGTGACAATGGCACTAACAGGTGATAACTCTGATATGTTACAACAAGGTGATGTAATGTCAGCGGGAAGAGTTCAAACCCCAATTGTTTACTTAGTTGTATCAAGAGAACTTGAAAGAAAAAATTTCGTTCCACAACCATTTTATAAATTTGAAGCAGATTTCAAAACAAAACAAGGTGAAAAATATACTGGCTTCTTAAAAATAAGACCAGAATTCCTTGATGAAAAAACTGGATATCTAATTGATGAAAATAAAATGAAAGCTTTGTATGAAGAATTAAAAAGTTCAAAAGAAGCTACAATTATAAAATATGAGAAAAAACAAAAAAGTGAAAAATGTCCAATAGGATTCAATTTATCTGAATTACAAAAAGAAGGTAGTAAAAGATTTGGATTTTCTTCTAAAAAAACATTAGAAGTTGCTCAATCTTTATATGAAAAACATAAATTAACAACGTATCCAAGAAGTGATAGTGGTTATATGGATGAAAATCAATTTCCAGAAGCTGCTGGTATTATTAATACTTTAAAATCTAACTTTAATAAAAAAGATGTTGATGATTGTATAAATGTAACTAATCCAAAAAGAAAATCTGCAATGTGGAATAAAGCAAAGGTAACTGCTCACCACGCTATAATACCTACAAATGTTAATTATGATCTTTCTAAATTAACAAAAGATGAATACAACTTGTATGAATTAATTTCTAAAAGATATTTAATGCAATTTATGCCTGAATATACTTTTTTGTCAGTTCAATTAGAAACTAAATTGGTAAATGATATATTTACAACTTCTGGTAATACAACCGTTGATATGGGGTGGAAAATTGCAGATCCTAAATCAAAAGAAAAAAATCAAAATGTACCCGTTTTAAATAAGGGTGATATTGTAGATGTTATTAAGGTTGCAAATAAAAAAGATGAAACAAAGCCACCTCCAAGTTATACAGAAGATAAATTACTTGATGATTTAGTAAATATAAGAAGATTTATTGAAAATGAAAAATTAAAGAAAATCATAAAAAATACTGGAATAGGGACAGAAGCAACAAGAGCAAATCATTTAGATAATTTATTTAAAAGAGCTTATTTAAAATTAGACGGTAAAAAAATATTACCTACTGATAAAGCTTATGCTATGATTGAAATAGTTCCTGATATTCTTAAGAAACCAGAAACTACTGCTTATTGGGAAGAAGAATTAAATCAAATAGTAATAGGCAAGAGAACATTAGAACAATTTATGGATAAAGTAAATGATGTTGCTAATAGAATGATAAAAGATGTAAAAGAAGGTAAATGTAAATTAAAAAAACCAGTATCTGGAAATTCTTCTGGTAAGATGTATACTTGTGATAAATGCGGCTCTGTTGTAAAAAGAGTAAGATCTAAAAAAACAAAAAAACATCTTTGGGTGTGCAATAAAGAAGATTGTAAAACTTGGTATGAAGACAATGTTGGTAGAAGAGGAAGTGAGATAATAAGAGTTGAACAACCAAAAGGCGATCATAAATGTCCAACTTGTGGTAAACAAATTATGCGAAGAAGAAATCGTAAAAATGGCGAATTCTTTTGGGTGTGTAGTGATGATAAATGTAAAACATTTTGTAAAGATAATAATGGTCAACTTGGAGAAAAAGTTGAAAAAGCTGCTAAACCAACGAGTGAGCATAGTTGCCCTAATTGTAAAGAAGGTAGCCTTATAAAAAGAAAAGGAGCAAAAGGTGATTTTTGGGGTTGTAATAACTTTCCAAAATGTAAAACAACTTTTCAAGATAAAGATGGTAAACCAAACATAGTAGCTATAGAAAAGCCAAAAAGTGAACACAACTGCCCTAATTGTAAAAAAGGTAGTTTAATAAAAAGAAAAGGTGCAAAGGGTGATTTTTGGGGTTGTAACAATTATCCTAAATGTAAAACAACTTTTCAAGATAAAGACGGTAAACCCAATATAGTAGAAAATAATAAGAAAAAATAATGATTTTAAATAAATATAGGAGTTTTAGATTTGTTTAATAGAATGGAATTAAAATATGAAGGCAACAAAGTTGTTGCCAAATATAATTTTAGTAAAAAATATAACCAAGTTTTAAAGAGCTTAGGTGGATACTTCAATGGTCAACATTGGGAATTAAATAGAGAAAAAACCAGAATCCTTTGTCGTACTATGCGTCAAAAAAAATATTATTTAAAATTAAGTGAAGAAATACAAAAAGAATTTAATGTTGATGAAGATGGTTATTCGAAAATAGAAAGAGAAAAAAGAGAGAAAAAAAGATTAGCTCATATTTCAAATGCAATTGATAAATTAGATTATAATGAAGAAATATTGCAAATGAAATACCCTCTACTTCCTTATCAAAGAGCAGGTCTTTATTATGCAGAAACAAGAAATGGTAGAATTCTTCTTGGTGATGACATGGGACTTGGTAAAACTATTCAAGGTATTGGTATAACTAAAATATATAAACAAGACTGGCCTGTTGTGGTTGTAGCACCAGCATCTCTTTTATTAAACTGGCGAAAAGAATATTTAACGTGGCTTCCAGAAGATTTGGAAGAAGACGATGTACAAGTAATGAGAAAAAGTAAGGATTTGCCTACAGGAAAAATTGTTATTTGTAGTTTTGACTATGCTAATAAAAGAAAAGAAGAATTAATGACTTTTTTAAGTTTAAGAGGGATACTTCTCGTAGACGAAGCACACAATATAAAAAATAAAGATGCAATAAGAACAAAAGCAGTTACAGAATTATCTCATTTTGCAAAAAGAACAATATTAATGACTGGTACACCTATTCTAAATAGAGTTGAAGAAATATATACATTATTAAATGCTATTGATCCGCAAGATTGGGGTGATTATTATGATTTTGTATTTAAATATTGTGATGCTCAAAAAAGTAAATTTGGACTAAATGTAGGTGGAGCCTCAAATATAGAAGAACTGCATGATAGAATTCGAGAACAAATGATGTGTAGAAGACTAAAAGATGATGTACTGAAACAATTGCCAGAAAAAAGAAGAACTACATTAACTTTAGATGCTAATAAAAACTTAGTATCTCAAACAAATGAAATAATAGAACATTATACAAAAGTAATAGTTAATGCTTTACATAAAAATGAATATGATTTAAATAAAGCTAAAAGTTACATACTTTCACAAAGTAGTGTTGATGTAAGTGATGGATTATTTGAAGCTTATAAACTTACAGGTGAAGCTAAAATAGAACCTTTATGCGACTGGATACAGGACAAATTAGAAAGTGGACTTGATAAATTAATTATATTTGGACACCACCAAGATTTCTTAGACGGTTTACAAAATAAAATTGACGAAGTTAATGAAAAAATACAAAAAGCTAATAAAAAAGTAGAAGACAGAATAAAGAAATCTAAAAGTGAAGAAAAGAAAGCTGAATTATCTGATAATTTGAAAGATGAAATTGGTTATATGAGAATAGACGGAAAAACAAGTAAAGATAAAAGATTTAAAAATCAAGAAGAATTTCAAACAGATCCAAAATGTAAGGTTGCTCTTTTATCAATTAATGCTGCTAACTCAGGTCTAACACTAACAAGCTCTTCAACTGTTATAATGGGTGAATTACCTTGGACACCTGGTGTTTCTCGTCAAGCAGAAGATAGAGTTCATAGAATCGGTCAAGAAAAAAATGTAACAATTTATTATACAATAGCAGAAGATACTTTTGATGGTTCTTTATGGAACATGTTACAGAATAAGAGTAAAGTTGCAAGTAAATTACTTGATGATGGTAAAGGTGATGAAATGCTTGAAGATATAGATATAACTTCTAATGATTTATTATCTTGTTTAATTGTAGATGTTAATAATAAAATTGATAATGGACAAATAGATGTTCATAAGTATTTAGAAAAAGAAGAAGATAAAGAAAAAGAGTAGTTTAACTACTCTTTTATTATTTCAATACCTTTCTTAGTGATTTTTCGTCCACGACTAGTTCTAACTATTAACTTGTTTTTTATTAAAAATGGCTCTATTGTATACTCTAATGTTTCTATATTTTCATTAAGAGCACTGGCTAAATTTTTGGCTCCTACGGCTCTATTTTCAAAATCATAATATAAAGTTTTTAATATCTTTATATCTTTCTCTTCTAAACCATTTTCATTGATACATAACTCTTTTTCAAGAATATTTACCAAAAAATCTTTTTCAATAAAATCTATTTCTTTTACATATGCAAAATCAATAATTCTTTTTAATATTTTGTTAGCTCTTCTTGGAGTTCCACGAGAACGTTTAGCAAGCTCAAAAGAAGCTTCTTCTGATATTTTTATATTATATATTTTTGCTGTTCTATTGATAATTAAAACAAGTTCTTCATTTGTATACTCTCTTAATTCTTGATCTATTCCAAATCTCTCTATTAATGGATTTGAAATCTTACCTTTCATCGTTGTAGCACCAATTAAAGTGAATTTGGGAATATCTAAAGAAATAGGCTTGGTTTCAGAACCACTATCAACTAAAATATCAATTCTAAAATCTTCCATTGCAGTATAAAGAACTTCTTCAATTTCCTTTTTTAATCTATGAATCTCATCAATAAAAAAGAAATCTCCTTCTTCTAATGTTACTAAATAAGAAACAACATCTTTTGGTTTCAACATGTTAGCAGCATTTGCTAATACTATTTTAGAACCAAAACTATTAGCAATGGCTTGTGATAATGTTGTTTTACCTAAACCTGCCCCACCAGAAAAAAGAATGTGATCTAAACATTCATTTCTCATTTTTGCTGAATCTATATATATATTTAATTGTTTAATTAATTCTTTTTGACCTACATAATCTTCTAAAGTAGCAGGTCTTATTTCTTGAAACTTTTCTTTTTTCATTATTTATTCCTAAACTTCATAGAACAATATGATACAATAAAAAGAGCTAAATACAAGGAAAATTAATTATATTTTTTTATATTTTTTGCAATAGGTCCTTTTTCTGAATCTTCAAGTTCATAGAATACTTCATCATTTTCTTCTAGAACTTTATATCCTTCACCTATAATATTCGAATAATGAATAAAGATATCTTCTGAATTATTATTTGAAAAAATAAAACCAATACCTTTTTTCTTATTAAACCACTTAACTTTTCCTTTTTGCATAAAAAACCTCTAATGCTTTTGTTTTGTTTTTATAATTGATATAAAAAATATTATCTATTATAAAAAAATAAAGTCAATTAATTTTTCATTATTTATTCCTAAACTTCATAGAACAATATGATACAATAAAAAGACTTAAATACAAGGAAAATTAATTATATTTTTTTGATATTTTTTGCAATAGGTCCTTTTTCTGAATCTTCAAGTTCATAAAAGACTTCATCATTTTCTTCTAGAACTTTATATCCTTCACCTATAATATTTGAATAATGAATAAAGATATCTTCTGAATTATTATTTGAAAAAATAAAACCAATACCTTTTTTCTTATTAAACCACTTAACTTTTCCTTTTTGCATAAAAAACCTCTAATGCTTTTGTTTTGTTTTTATAATTGATATAAAAAATATTATCTATTATAAAAAAATAAAGTCAATTAAAATCAATAAAAATAAAGACTTTATTCACTATATTATAATTAATTTAGGTAATAATATATCAAAATATATTATTAAAAAAGATATAGATATACTTGGAGCAAAAGGTGTTATTTTTTCTAAAATACTTTGCTTCTTAATTAAGAATAAAAATGCATAAAATATTAAAGAAAAAACTACTGAATAAATTATTACATTTAATAAATCTACAAAACCAACCCATGCAGAAATAACAGCTAAATATTTAATGTCACCTCTTCCAAAAATGTGCTCTTCAAAACCTCTTATTTTCTCATAAGAACTAAAAAAACCTAATAAAATAAAATAAACAGAAATTGAAGTAATAATCATTTCTTGTATATCAATATTTATATATCCTAGTGTTGACATATAAAAAGCACATAATAACAATAAGAACTGAATGGTATCAGGTATAATTTGAAATTTAGCATCTATAACTGAAATACTTAAAACACTGGTTAATAGAAACAATACAAAAACAAGCTCTAATGTAAAACCAAAATTAATATATGCAAGAATCCATAGAGTAACGTTTAATGCTTCAACAAGAGGATATTCTAATGATATCTTTGTTTTACAATTTGAACATTTTCCTAATAAAAATAAATAGCTAATAATAGGTATATTTTGATAAAATTTTATTTCTTTATTACATTTGGGACAACGAGAACTTGGAAAGAACAAATTGAAATTTTTATATTTTAATAATGTATCTTCAACCTCTTTTGTTGCTTTTATACAATTATTTTTAATGAATTTAGCATTTTCATATGCCATCATTAAAGGTGTTCTATTATTTATTACATTTAATAAACTTCCAATAATTAATCCTAAAAAAATAATTATACCCCATTGTAAAGATTCGAATTGATATAGTAAATTTAAATATTCTTGCATTTATTAAGTCCTTTTAGAAAAAAATATAAAAAAAAGTCAATAAATAATGTTTTTTTTAAATATTTTTATTTTATTCATTATATAATATGTTTTTTTTAGAAAAAGTAAATAAATTAAGTTCTTTTTTTTTTATTTTTTATATAATAATATACATAAAATATTGAAATATATTTTTTATATAATAATATAATTATAAGTAATAAAATAATAAAAAAAGGATTTTAAAATGAACAAAAAGGATTTAGCCTATTTTTTGGCAGAAAAATATAACTTAAAAAAAGGTGTAACAGAAGAACTTATAGATTCATTATTTTTGAAAATGGAACAAGAGCTTAGACAAAAAAAGAAAATAAATATTGTAGGTTTTGGTTCTTTTTATGTAAAAGAGATGAAACAAAGAACAGCAACTAATCCACAGAATGGAGAAACTTTTGAACTTGAATCTCGTGAAGTAGTAAAGTTCAAACTTGGTAAAAAATTAAGAGAAATGTTTAAGAATAAAAAATAATAATAAATTTATAAAAAAAAACCTGCATAAGCAGGTTTTTTATTTTATAATGTTCGTATTTATATTCTCAATAAGTTCATAAACAATCTTAGCATCCATATCTTTTTTAGAAGTCTCTTTTAATAAGAATTTTGCTTCCTCTAAATATAACATAGATAAATAATTTTTAGCTTCAAAATGCCCTCCTTCAGAAGATTTTTTAAAGTACTCAATACTTTTATCTATATTAACTTCTAAATGATCTTCAATACCATTTAAATAAAATAGTCCACATTTAAACAATGATTCTTTGTGATTCATTTCAGAAGCCTTTAGATAAAACCTAAAAGCTTCTTCTTCTCTTTTAAAATCACCAATTAAACCATTCTCCCAAATATAAGCTACAAAGTATCTTGCTTCTGGATCTGGATAGTCAGAGTTGGCAACTTTTCTAAAAAACTCTTCTGCTTTTTCTATATCTTTATTAACAACCTTGCCATAAAAGTATAATTTTCCTAATTGAAATAAAGATGGTATATGCTCTCTTTTTCCTGCTCTTGTTAAGAAATTTATAGCTTTATTAATATCTTTTATACCATATTTATCAACCAAATGCATTTTTGCTAAATAAAAATATCCTTCAATATTGCCAGCTTCAACACTTTCTTTAAAAAGATAAGCAGCTTTATCAGCATTAAGCTCTAATCCTTCTTTACCATACAAATGCAATTTTCCAAGAGCTAACATAGCATTTTTATCCTTTGCTTCAGCTTTATCTATTAAATTTTGTATCTTACTATCCATAAAATTTATCCTATAATCTAATTTAAAAGCACTAAAAAAAATAGTGCTTTTTTTTATCTATTATTTGATTCTATCTTTACTTAGAAAAATTTCAAGATTACCATCATCATTATTTCTAATTTTTTTCAATGCTTTTGCTTCAATTTGCCTAATCCTTTCTCTTGTAACTTGAAACTCTTTACCAACTTCTTCAAGAGTATAGTCACTAGGCATATCAAATCCAAATCTCATTTGAATAATTTGCTTTTCTCTTTCATTAAGATTATCTAAAACAACTTCTTTTAATTTTTTCTTCAAATCTTCTCTTGATAACTCTTCAAATGGAGTATATTCTTCTGAATCTTCAATAAAATCTGCTAGTGTAGAATCTTCATCTTCACCGCTCACACTTGTCTCAATAGAAATAGGATCTTTAACAACTTTCATTATCTTCTTTACTTTTTTGATAGGAATATCAAGCTCTTTTGAGATTTCTTCTGCTTTCGGTTCTCTACCAATTTTTTGAATCCATTCTTTTGTCATTCTTTTAACTCTAAATAAAGACTCATGCATATGAACAGGAACACGTATAATTCTACCTTGATCAGCGATAGCTCTTGTAATAGATTGTTTTATCCACCAAGTAGCATATGTTGAAAATTTAAAACCACGTTTATATTCAAATTTATCAACAGCTTTCATTAAGCCTAAATTACCTTCTTGAATAATATCTATAAAATTTAAACCTTTAGGTGAATACTTTTTAGCAAAAGAAATAACAAGTCTTAAATTACTTTCAACCATAATTTTTTTGTAATTTTTTATAGATCTTTTTCCATGTGAAACTTCAAGCATGATTTGTTTTAATTTTTTAATTGGAATCTTAATACTATTTTGAATATCTTCAAGCTCTTTTATGTTAGATTCATAAATGGTTAAAGATTTACTATTACTTAAATATTGTGAATACCAATCTTTATTATTATATTCAGCAAAAAAATTCTTAACAAAATCCTTACGAATAATTTGACCAGAATCATTAATAGCACATTTTAAACAATCTGTTGATATTTTTTTTATTTTTGAGTCCAAACCTGATAATGTGTCGCAGAATTCATCAACAAAATCAATATAATTTATATTATATTCGAGTAATTTATTGTATATTTCTTCATTTATAGAAAAGTTATCCTCTTTTTCTATTTTTTTAATATACAATTCAAGTTCTTTTATAAAATCATGAATTTCAGGACAATCAGATACTTTATCAAGCTCAAGAATATTTTCACCTGTTAAGTTTTCCATATCCGTCATTCTAATTATTTCTTCTTCACTTTTACCTTCTGATAAAATTGTTTTACTAAGAACCCCAACTTCGATATTTTGAACAGTTTGCTCTTTATGATATTTTTCAACAATTGCCTTGTATGTCAATGGAATATTTAAAATGGATTTTATAATTTTATTTCTTGCAGTATCTATATTTTTAGCAGTTTCTATTTCTTGCTCTCTTGTTAATCTTGGGATAGCACCCATTTCTTTCATATATGTCTTAATTGGGTCTAAACCCTTTTCTTCTATAAGGTCAGCACGACCTTTATCAAATAACTCTTCACTCTCATCTTTTACCTTTTTCTCTTTATTATCGTCATAATAATCAGTCATTAAACTTTCTCTCCTGTTGATAGGTGCAATTTATACAATAAAAAATTACACCTGTCAATAGTTTTTACAAAATATTTTTTACATCTTCAATTGTAATAATATTTTTTTCAACTAAAAGTCTTGCATAAAGATAAATGGTATCCCATCTTTTACTTTGTTTTAAGTTTCTTAATTCTCTAATATTAAAAACATTTTCTATTTGCTTAGAAACATCTTTATCATTATCCAATAATTCAGAAATATAAACCCCTTTTTCATAACCATGATTGCAATTTGAACATCCCTTATGATTAACTTTTCTAATAATTGTCTCTGGCTTAATTCCCATTTGATAAGATTTAAATTTATCTTCTTTAATAATATTAGATTGTCTAATGGGATATTTTTCAGAACAAACTTGACAAACTTTAGGTAATAAAGTTGTATGATAAACACCAATTAACTTTTCAGCCAATAAATTCTTATCTAAATCAAAATTAGAAATAAAGCTAGATAAAGCAAGTAAAGAATCTTGTGATATAGTTGATACAATAACTAATTTACCCAATTGTAATGCTTGTTTTATAAAATTAACATGGTTATTATTTTTTATATCCTTAATAAAAACAACATCAAACAGATTTATATTTTTAATTGAATTCTCAAGATCGTTTGTTTGAAATACATTACTTATCTTTGTAGTTATTTTTTCTTCATAAGAAAATATTTTTTTATTTTTACTTTCTGCAATATTTTTTAAGAAAGAGTAATAAAGACCGTAATCATTTTTTTGAGATAAAATAAATAAACCATTAGAATAACCTAGCATTTCTTCGATTTTTTCACCATATTTTGAATCAATATCAACAATTTTATTTACATTATTAAAATCGCTAACATTAATGAAATAAATGACATTATTTTTATCAGAGTTTTCAACTTTTTCTATATCAATATAATAATCTCTTCCATTGAAATTTCGCACTCCTGATATATCAGGAACGTCTTTGTATTTATAAACTTCTTCTATCCTGTATACATTGTTATTAAAATTATAATAAATAGAAGAAGATTTTTCTTTTTCTATATTTATTATCAATTTAAAACAATTTTTATTAATAGCTTTATAAATAATATTATTAAGAAAATAATCAGAACCTTCATTGTTAATACTTTCTTTTTTTAATGCTTCCTTAATATATTCGTAATCTTTAGATTTTATAATGCCATTTTTGTTGAAAATTAATAAACTTTTATTGCTTTCATTAATTTTTTTATTTACATTGAAAAATGGATTTACAAAGTAAAAAACATCTTTTACCTGAATACCTATATCTGTTAAAATAACATCTTGTATTTCTAATTTATCAATGTCAAATAACTCAATATCAAATTCTTTTGATATCTTATTATAAATGATATTTTCATTTATATTATGAGAAAATAAATAATTAATAAAAAACTTTGAGCTACTTGGATAATTTATATTATCTTCTATATTTATAAAGTTTTCATTGATTAATTCTGTAACAATATTTTGATATTTGTTGATTATATCATTATTGTTTAATTCAAAAAAGTTTTGCATTTATATATTCCTTTAGATTCTATTATTTCAATTAATATATTATAACTATTGGTTTGCTTTTTTCTATTATTGTATTTTTAAAAAACAGGAAATCAATAGTGTTTATTTTAGCCCTATCAATACGTATTTCGATATTATTTTTATAGTAATACTTAAAAAAAAGAAGTCAATATATTATTAAATTGCTAATAAAAAAGACTTTGCTAAGAATTAATAATATACTATTTAATCTATATTATTAAATTTTTCTGAAAAATAATTTTCATAATCTTTTAAATCTAATGGTGTAATAACAACATATATAGAATTTTTGTTTTTATTTTTTCTTTGTTTTGATAATATTATAGGTACATAATCCATAGAATCGTCAACAATAATTCCATTTTCAGTAAATCCATCTAAAATAAATTTGAAAGAGCCGATAGTTGAATCATAATCTAAAAATTCATTATTTTTTGTATTATATAAAAATTCTATTTTCATTGGTGAATTTTTATTAATTTCCCATTCAGAAAAATCCCTATCTTTACAAAGTTCCTTAACTCTATCTTTCCAAAGCTTAATATATCTATACATTCTTTTAAAATGAATTCTTAAAATATCATTATGAGATAAAAAAACTACATCATTGAATTTAAATACAATAGATTTAGAGGATATTTCAATCTCATCTTTTGAAAAAACAAAACCAGTTTTTATTGCTTCTTCTAATCTATCATAATAAGTTCTCTGTACTTTAACTTTATTGTTTTTACTATTTTTTATGATTTTATTTAAATCACTTTTACTTATTTTCATTAATTATTTCCTTTAAGAACATGTATATATTGATTCATTGGAATATATCCTGAAATTAAGTTACCATTATAAAATAAACTTGTAGGTGTTCCTTGAATATTAAGATGTTCTCCTATATTAGTAATCATATTAAAATAATCTTTACTATAAGAACAGTTTTTGTCATTATCACTATTATTAAAAACCATTTCTAATGTAAAAGCTTCACTTATTAATTCTTTTTTATAATTATTATCCTTATGACAAAAAATAGAATACAAATTGTTTCTAACTCTATCATTATCTGGATTTCTTAAAAACGGTACATAATATACATCAAAACCTAAATTATTTATTTTTTCTAAGCTACTTTCATGAAATCTTTTACAATATGGACAAGTATAATCAACAAAAATAAATACACTTCCTTTACTTTCAATACTTTTAGATTCAAAATGTATTAAATCTTCTTTATTAATAAAAGGTAAAAACTTTCTATTAAGTGCTCTCTCTTTTTCAGTAGTATTGTATCTTTGAAATGACTGATCTTCTGGTAATAATTTTATTGCTTTGCCAGAAAAAATAAAATTTAAATCAGGTGAAGCATAAAAATTGGTTCCACTTACATTTACTTGAAATAAATTTGAATTTTCAATTTGAATAATATCTTCTTTTTTTACCATTGAAGAATGAAATTTTTTAAATATATTATTAACAGCCTCTTCTTTATCAATAATCTCTTTAAAATTCCCATTATAAAACTCCATTATTTCAATAAAAGAGTCATTTTTAATATACTCTATATTCTGTTTTTCCTCGTTTGAGAAAGCTAAACTACTATAAATAAAAGTAAATAAAATAATAAAAAATCTAATCATGTACCCCTCCATAATATTTTATAAGTATATACTTGTAAAAAAAAAAGTAAATATGAAAAAAAACATATCTATTGATTTTTATTTTTTAAATGTAATATTATTTAAATATCATTAAATAATTAGGAATTAATAATCATGAGTAATAATACATTAGAAGAAGCCAAAAGAATATTAAAGCTTGCAATTATTCAAAAAAATGAAATAAAAATTGAAGAATTAAAAGTTGAACTAAAAGTAAAAAAAGACGAAGTTGAATTTTTATATAAAGAAGATATATATAATAATGAAGAAGATTTTATTCTTGAATTTGATTATGAAAACTTAAGCTATAAATTAAAATGCAAAATAAACAAAAACAATATAAAAGTTTTAGAGTTATTATCAAAAAAAGAAAACGATAATAGATTAATAAAAGTAGACGATTATGGTTTTTTATTAATAGATAAAAAAACAGAATTAAGAGTAAATATAATTAATATATCAAAAAAATTAGTATTTTTTAAAATTTTAAAGAAAGATGAAGATTCTATGTTTAATAATTTGGATAAAAAAGTAAATTTAATAATTAATTATAATGAAAATAAAATAGAATTAGAAGTTACTCCAAAAATAGAAAATGTATCAAAAAATGAAGATACATTAATATATTCTGAAATAAATATAAAAGAGGAAAATTTTAATAATATCTTTAATGAATATATAAAAGAAAAAACATATATACAAAATAAAAAAGAAAAGTCAATATTAATTAATAATTTAATAAAAGAGAGTCATTAATATGATATATAAGATTATAATATTTTTAACTATATTATTATTTTCTAATTTACTAAATGCCAAAGATTTTAATTATATAAAAAAACAAGAAATAATAAAAGAGAATAAAATAACATACTATGTATCTGATTATGAATTTTATCATGATTCGATTTTTGAAATGGATAAAAATCAAGAAATTGAAGTTTTATATTTTTTTTCTTATAACTGTCCTTCTTGTTTTGCATTTAAAGATTACTTTAATCAGGCAGAAGACTTTATAAATAAAAAGAAAACTATAAGATTAGAAAAAATACCTTTATTTTTAGAAAAAGAAAGTATTAATTACTATAATGCTAAACTGTACTTTTTAAGGAAAATTCTTGGCTTTAATAATGAATTTGATGAAATTATTTTTAATATGATTCATGAACAAGGAATATCCATACAATCAAACTCTGATGTAGAAATTTTATTTGAAAATTATGCGCAAGTTGAAGAAAAAGAAATGAATAAAGATATTAATGTAAAAAAATTAGAATACAGACTGGAAAAAAGCAGAGAAATAGCAAAAAATTTAAAAATAATAAGTACACCTTCTATTATAATACATAAAAATGGAAAAAGATATTTAATAAACGCCAGCGATTCAGAAACTCCTTATAATATGTTAGTAACTCTTATATATATACTTGAATACAAGAAATAATAAATTATTTCTTGTTATTCTTAGGATTGTTTTTAAAAGAAAATTTGTAAGGCTCTACAACCTTTACCTTTCTTAGATCATTAACATTAACATCTGGTTTTCTTAATCTCGTGCCAAAAATTTTCTTTCCATAATGTTGCGAAGCTGTTTCATCAGTAGAATGCCCCATTAATGCCGCCACTTCATTTCTCTTGCAACCTGAAGCTTTCATATTTGCAGAAAACTGATGTCTACCTGAATATAATGAGGGTCTTTTTTCTTTGTAAGGCCAAATTTTCCTTGTAGCATATTTTATGAAATTAGCACAACCTTGATAATACAAATCCCATTTTTCATTATCATACATTCTTCTAGAAAAGTCCAAATGCTTTAAAACAATATTTATTTCATCTTCATTTAAATGTTTTAATGATAAATGTCGTATTTCTCCAATTGCTCTGCCATTTGTGTTTTTTGCATTTTTAACAATCAAGCATTTTTCCTTTTCCAAGTACCGTGCTTCCTTCCACTCAACAGGTCTTAAACCTATCAATACACTTGCTTTTATCCAATAAAGTGTTGCTTTTCCCCAACGATATTTTTTGTTTTCTTGATTAACAAAATCTTCAAATGCTTTAACTTCTTTTGGATTAAAACTTTTCTTTTTTAAACTAGAAGTTCTTAATTCAAGTTCTTTTTTATCGCCAGCCCTTGTCTTTTCAAGAATCAAACAGACTTTTTCAAATGTTTCTTGATTTATTTTACCTCTTTTAAGAAATAATTCGGCTACAAATCTAATAGAACAACGATATTGCGACCAAGTATTAGGTCTATATTTATGACTCCATTTCTTAGAAGCCCATATAGCTCCAAATAATACTTCCATAATTGTAATAGATTCATTTTTAATTTTAATTTTAATAGCATTATCAGAAAAATCATGACCTTCATCTTTTGCTTCTTTATATGCTCTTTTCAAAAGAGAAATACCACGCTGATAATATCTACTTTCAGTTTCTTTAATTCTTGACATATACTATTTTATTATTTTTTATTTTTCAAACAAAAAACACCACTAATTCTGCCTTGTTCAACACTTTGTAAATTATTACCCAATTGTTTATTTTCTGCTTGATAATCTTGACAAAACCCTTCAAAAAATTCAGGAGTTAAATCATGTCCATACCCCTCAACAACTTGTTGTATTTTTGTTCTATTAAAAAGAAACTTCATTGAATAATCTAAAACTTTAGGGTTTATGTTATTTTTAGGAGAAAAAAATTGTTTACTATTAAATCTTTTAGTTTCTTTGTTTACACCTTGTAAATTAACTTTTATCATAAAAAAATCCTTTTTATTAACTCATTTTTAATTTTTTGAAATCACTAATGAAATCATCTTCTTCGAAAGAAAATACTTCTTCATCTTCTTCTCTTTCTATTATATCATTAATATTATTAATTACAGTAATTTTTATATCACTACTAATATTTTTACTTGAAATTGCCAATTCTCTATTATCTAATATTTTAAAAACTTTAAAATTTAAATTTTTATTTTCATTTTTATCTTGAGGATCAGCCAAAGCAATCATTCTTTTTCTTCTTATTTTAAGACCAATTGCAAATAATGGATTACCATAATCATCATCACCAGCCACTAAATAAACATACCCTTTTTTGTAATGAATAGCAACTTCCACCCAATTAACTTCTGGAAACCAAGGTATAAAATCTTCTTGTATTCCAATAAAAGGTTGTAGATTTTCATCTCTACCACATACAAAATAGTTAGAAGCCTCTGAATTTAACAATAAGACTTTATTAGAATCTTTTGATATTGTTGCTTTTCTATTTTGGATAAGTATATTAATGAATGCCATAAACATTAATGTTCCTGGTGCTTTTTTAATATCTTGCGTACTTACTTCTGACATTATTTAATTCTCCTTGTTTACTTATTTTTTATTTATAATATAGTTATATAATAATGAATTTTGAGAAATAGTAAAGCATATGAGTAATATAAAAGAAATAAAAAAAAATTATAATATAGCCAAAACTTTAACTCCACTAATTAATGCAAGTATAATTGGCAAAAAAAACCTAAAAGAGTTATTTGATACAGTAAATAATTCAGTTGATTCAGTTTTAAATGAAACTAAACATTATAAAGATTTAACAAAAGAAGAAAGATCTCAAATAAATAGTGATCTTTATGAAATTATGTCTGTAATTTTAGCTAATGAAGTTATTAATAATGATAATACTTATTTAGATGAAGCTCAATATGAATTAATAGGAGTTCTAGAAAAAATCCCGAATTTTTTAAAAAGAATAAAGGTGGAGGATAAAGAAATAGAAAATATAATACAAGTAGGAATAATGTACATTATAAAAGAATCATATATGTTTCATAATACATTATATCTATCAGATTATCTTCTATTTCAAGAAATGAAAGCATACAATTTAAAAACAATTAAAAATGCGATAAAAAATATATCTCTTTTATTAAATTATATAAAAGAAAATAAAATTTCAGAAAAAGAAGAATTAACAAGTCAAAATTTTAAAATATGTGGATATCTATATAGCATTGGACTTGGCTCTTTATTTAATATAATATTAAAAGATGAAGATAAAATAGAAGATTATAAAAGAAATCAAGATAAATACTTAAAAAAAGTGGATAAAAGTTTTATAGAAAATTATGGAATATTAACAAAAACAACAAAAATAATTTCAAAAAATATAAAAGAAGAATAGCTTTTATAAAAATATAATTGAATAAAAAAAAAAATAAGTTAAGATATATAAAATAGTAATAAAAAAAACAAAATGGAATTGAAAATGAGAAATATTTTAATAAAAACTTTAATAATAGCAAGCTCTTTATACGCAAGTTCCGCTTTTGCGGTTGTTTGCACAGAAAGACACTTTAAAGCATTAAAATGTAATCCTGGGGAAGTATTTTTTATAGATCCTAGTTCTAATTATGCAAAAGAATCTAAACAATTTACAACAGATATAATGTTAACAGGCGAACAAATAAGAACAGCAATTTCAGAAGGCACAGATGCTCAAATAAAATCATTTCAAAAACAAATTACTGTATTGATTAATAACTTAATAGAAATGGAACAAATAAAAACAAAAGATAAACTCGCTCAAGACAAAGCTTTAAGAGATCTTAAGATGAATTATGAGGCTAATATAGCAGAAGAAGAAATAAGGCAACATAATGCCACAATTTTCAAAGATGATACAAAAGAAGAAGTGGATTTAATAGTTGATGTATTAAATCAAGCAATAGATGAATATGAAAATGACAATGAAGAACTACCACCTGTAACAGCAATTGCAATAGGTATGACCGAAGAATATGATATGGGCGGAAAAGAAATAAATGTTGGAATAAAAGCGGCAGAAGGTATTTGTGAAGAAGGGCAAATAAAAAGTGGTTTTTGCTCTGTTCCAAGAAAAGTAACACCAGGTAGAAAATTATCAAAATATTTCAAAGCTTGTACAGAACAAAAAAAGCAATTAGTGAGAAAAAAGCAAGAAGCTAAATCAAGAGTACATGGAATAATAGTAAATAGTAAAAGGACAAATGAAAATATTAATGCTTCCAACTCATTAAGTGAAATGTCCAAAAATATAAGACAACAAACAGAACAAGCTTGTACACCAACTCAATATAAAAATAAGCTTTGTGCAAAAGAGTTATCAAAATCAGAATTTCAAGAAAAAGTAGCTTTAAATCATATAATACCAAATGGTCATGTATCACCATCTAATTTACTTGATCCTACATTTTATGGTGGTGAAGACTTAAGAGATTATGATTTAGATACAAAAAAGGATTTAATTGACAAATCATTATCAAAATCAGAGGTAAGAATAGATCCAGAACAAAGTGCTGTACCAATAATTAAAACTTATAAAAATACTGCGCAATATGCTGCTGCATTACACTTTGTTAATAATATTACAGGTGACACACTTGTAAGTAATCAAAAACCAGAAGATAGACTAAAACAATCCAGTGCTGAATTTCAAACACTATATAATAAAAGAATAGCAATGTTAAGTTTAATAAGAAGTGCATTCATGGATTCAATAAGGCAAAGAACTGGACAAACGTTGACTGAAATTGTTAATGAACAAGATGTTAACGAACTTGAAGAACCAATAAAAGAAAGTGTTTTGGGTGCTTCAGAACTTGATATATTAATAAATAAAGTTGACGAAATGTTTTCACTTGTAGCAGTAAAGGCAGAAGCAGGTGTCGGTGAAGCAAACTCACTTGATGATGTCGAGAATGGTAGCGAAAGATTAATGGAAAAAGCTCAATTAAATACATTAAAGTTACAACTTGAAATAGCTTTGAGAGAGTTATTTGAAAACGAAAAAATAGAACTACTACAAGCAGCGCAAATATCATCTATTGTTAACAGTCCTGAAATGGTTGATTATTTAAGAAATTTAAGAAGGTAATAAAATGAAATTATTTAAAACAATATTAATTACAATAATTATATCTTACTCAATTAATCTATACTCAGCCTCTAATGGTATAACAGGTAAAGGAGGTAACGGTGGTTCCTCTCATGGATTTATGTCAGTATGGGACGGTCCTCTTTATTATAATCAATGTGTAGAGCAAACTCATATAAAAGTATTCAGTGATCTTGCAATGGAAACGGGAGATTTTAGAACTGGTGGTTATGGAGTTGAAGTTGAAAAAGATGCATTTCAAGACTATCAAGAGAAATTACTTGAATTAATTCAAAATACGAACAATGATAAAGTTAATAATATAGAAGAAGTATTTTCTCAATTAACAAAATTTCTAATAAAACAAAAAATAGCAGAAGCTGAAAAAAATCTTGAATTAAAAGACAAAGAACAAGAATTAGAAATGGAATACAAAGCGGCACTTAGATCAGATATAGAAAAAGCAAAATCAAGACCTTTTGGAGATACCGATCCAAAAGGACCAGTCGGTGAATTTACATATGAATATATGAAAAATATGTGTAAAAGAACTAAAATGATTGAAAAGACACAAGGAGAAAGTGCAAGAAAAGAATCAACACAAGCTATAACTAAAAATAATAGTAAAAATATAAATGAACGTCAATCAGTAGTAAGTGTCGTTTCAGAAAGCAGAAAAACACAAGATAGACATTATCAATTATTTTGTTCTGAAGAAGATCAAAGTCAGGGATTATGTGATGTAGTATCATCATTACCCAATGCAGATTTAACAGCAGATACATTTTTAAATCCAGAAGGTTTTGATTCAGGCTCTGATGTTTATAAAACAAGATTTACTTATAATGAAACAGAAGCATTAGCAGCAAATAATTTCATTAGAAATGTTATTGGATTTTTACCAGTTGAGCCACCAACTCCTGAAGAATTAGGGAATAAATCAAAAACTCAATTTGTTACACTGTATAATCAAATACTATCAAGTTTAAATACAGCTTCACTTTCTTTTGAAAAAGCATACTTGAATAGATTACCTAAAAATAAAGAAGGTGTAAGAATGAGTCAACTTGATGTACTTAATTATTTAGTAGAAGATATGAATTCAATAGATAATCAGAATTTAGAAAGCCAAACAAGAGGTAATTCATATGAAATGATTGTTCAATCTGTTATGGCTATTAAAACTAAAATTGATATGGAAAAATTATTACAAAAAGAAAGATTAAAATTATTAGAAGCAACGATATTATCTTTACAAGAAAATAAACCTAAAAAAATATTAAATTTAGAAAATAAAAAATAATTTTCTTTAATTGATTTTATTTTGTATTATGATATTTTAATTTATATATATTTTTAGAGGTTAATATGAAAAACAAGGAAAGAAAAAAAAGTTTAATTAGAAGATTAAGTAGTTATGATGATATTAAAAATAATTTTTTATTAACAAAAAATTTATTAAAACGAGAAAAAAAAGAAGTAAAAAAAGATAATATAACAGAAACTTTTTCTGATGCTCTTTTAAGGCTTGGCATTAAACCTGAAAATGAAGAAGAACATTTAAATAAAGTATATAAAAGTTTAAAAGTAACTTCTATTATATCTTTCATTATGTTTATTATATTGACTTCTGTTATTTCATATCAAATTTTTATAGGAAATGGTGGAGTAATTATTTACGCTTTTTATTTTATAGCACTTACAATATTTCTTAAATCATTTGAATCAGCATTCAGGTGCTTTCAAATAAGAAAAAGAGAATTATTAAATATAAAAGAATATATAAAAACTCCTAAAGAGTGGTATCCAAAATCTTTTATTTACAAAAAGGAAGAAGTAAATGGGAAACAATAACGATTATTCAGATGCTATTGCTTTAATATGTATATTATTATTAATTGTTTTAACATATATATTTAATGAATATCTTGCAGATATGATTTTTCATATTTGGTATTTCTTGAAGAAACCTTTATTTCTTGGATTAGACCACATACCAGAATCAATAAGAAAAATAATTTTCAGTTATGGAAGTATAATGGAATATATAGAAATAGGTTTGGATAAAATAGGAGTGGCTGTTGAATTAAGTAGATATGATCTAAAATTAAGTGATAGTATTGGAAAAATAGCTAATGAATTTAGAGTATATTCTAAAGAAGATTTATTTAATAGAGAAAATAGAAATAGCTTAATGACAGTTGTAAACAAAAAAACAGTGTTTATATTACTACCAATAACCTTACCTACTCTTATTTATTTATCTAAAAAAATAGCGAAAAAACAAACATTTAAAAGAACTTTTTCAATAGAAACACTAGGTATACAAGAAGCTAAAATTTGGCCACAAATAAAACCAGTTGTTCATGAATATAATGCTTTTATAAATGCAAAATCACTTGATGAAGAATGGTTTGCTATGTCACCAAAACCTGCTCAATATTTTAAAAAACATGATTTACTATCTTATGAAAAAAATACAGATGAATCTGATATAGATAATTATGGTAAGACAAATTTTAGAATAAAAGCTGATAAGATGCATGAATTTTTTGTAAAAGAATTAGGTAAGCCTTGGACTGGTATTGAAAGTATGTCTTTTGAAAAGAAGGCTGTTTTGGCAATAATTTTACCTAAAATGTTGAGACAAAAAATAAAACCTGATCCAAAAGGTAAAGCAATTGATAAAAGCAAGTATATGAATGATAGACTTGCAGAAGCTTATTCAAGTATTAGAAATATAAAAGTTAAAGGCAAAATGGTTAAAGATAAAGAACATGAAAAAGAAATACTGGCATTTAGAGAAAAAGTAAAAGAAGAAGTTGAAGAACAAATGCAAGAATATTTTCCTACTAATAAAAAAGTAGAAAAAACATTTATTTCAAAAATATCATTTGGATTATTAGGTAAAAAAGAAGAAATAAAAGAAATGCACCCTAAAATAAAAGAAGTTCTCGATAAACATTATTATGAAAAAGTTATATTTTCTATATTCCTAGAAGAAGCAAGGAAAACAGGTGTACTTGCAAGCTGTGAATTTATATGGTTGAAAAAGGAAAACAGAGATCTTTGGTATATAATGAGTCAAACAGGAAGAACAGCTTGTTTTTGTGAAAGTGCAGGAGCTTGGGCGCATTTATTAACAGAAAAAAAGGTTGGTAGAAAGATCCCAACCCCTATGGTGCATAAGGCAATAGATGCTGCTGATAAATATTTATTTGAATCTCACGATAATTATTTGCCAATAGGTGATTTTGATGATGATTAAAAATATAAATCATAGGTTGACAATATATAAAAATATTGTTTTATATTATATATAAAAAAGGAAAAAATAATGGCACAAATAATATCTCAGGTTAGTGAACTGAAAAAAAACTGGCAATTAGAAGACACCAAGAATTTTAATTTTAATAATGAAGATTTAAAAAACATTGTTGTAATAAAATATGATAAAGGTTCTTATACTGCAAAAGAAACTATAATCCCTCTTGTTTACAAACCTAAATTAAAAGATGTAAAAAAGACATTAAGAAGAATACAGTCTTATGCAAAAAAACATGATGTAAATTTTGAAGGCGCTTTTACTGAAAATGATTCTCTTATAGAAGGGATTTATAATGAATGGAAAACCAATCAATCTAAAAAAAGAATAGCAAATGATGCTAATACAAGTGAAATAAAAAAAGCAGATGCTATATTCGAAAAAGCTTTAAAAGTAAATGCTTCTGATATTCACTTGGAAAAAAGAAGGGATAAAACAAAATTAAGATTTAGAGTTAATGGAGAAATGTATGATGAAAATAGTTATTTCTCTGGAGAAGGTGAGAAATTAGCAAGGGTAATATACCAAATTTATACAAGTGAAGATGGTGAATCAGCAACAAACTTTGATGAAACAAAACCACAGAATGGTTTGATAGATAAAATGTTTGGTGAACAAAGAGTAAGAGCCAGAATAGCAACAGTACCAGCTAATCCAGATGGTTTTGACGTAATATGTCGTTTATTACCTTTTAATGAAGATGGTAGTGCAATACCTGTAAGTGAGCTAGGCTACTCAGTAAAAGAAAGAAAAGATTTAGAAAAAATGATTTCTAACGCAATAGGTGTAATCATAATTGCAGGTACAACAGGTTCTGGTAAATCTACTACTTTAAAAAATGTTTTAATAGGAAAAATTAAAGATAGTGAAGATAAAATTAAAGTTATTACGGTAGAAGATCCACCTGAATATTATATACCTGGTGCAACTCAAGTACCAGTGAATAGAGAAAACTCAAAAGATGGTGGTAAAACTGAATTCTTAAATACAATAAAAGCAGCAATGCGTTCTGATCCTGATATTCTAATGGTAGGTGAGGTAAGGGATGCTCTTACAGCCGAAACCTTAACAGGTGCAGTTCAATCAGGACACCAAGTATTTACAACAATTCATGCCTCTTCTGCTTTTGGTATAATAAACAGATTAGAAAACTTTGGTGTTTCAAGAGAAACTTTAAGTAGTCCACAATTTATAGCAGGATTAGTTTATCAAAAACTACTTCCAAAATTGTGTCCACACTGTTCTGTACCTATTAAAAATGGAAAAATACCAAAAAGATTTCCATTAGAAAAAATAATAATAGATAATTATGAAACCTTTGGTATTCCTATTACCAAATTGGAAGAAATAAAAGAAAATATGGATGATAATACAGATATTGTTACAGAGCTTTTAAATAGTGGAAATATAAAATCAAGAGAAGCTATAAAAATATTGAAAAAACATGAAGAAATAAATGATAAAGAAAAAAATGAAGCACTTCTTGATAGAATCAAACAAGTAGCAGATATTAAAGAATCTAATATAAGGTTTAGAGGACAAGGATGTAAACATTGTAGTTCTGGTGTACAAGGAAGATTTGTTTGTGCAGAAACAATTGTTCCTGATTTAGAATTATTATCTTTAATAAATGAAGGAAGAGATCCAGAAGCTATTAACTACTGGAAAACTAACCTTAATGGTAAGTTTGCAATGGAAGATGCATTGGATAAAATGGTTGATGGTCTTGTTGATCCAACAGATATAGAACATGCATTCCAAGAAATAGGAAGCAAAATAATTTAATTCGCTAAAAATTGAGTAGTGTTTTAATTAAATTATAAATACAAAATGGAGTATAAGAAGTGTTAAAAGATTATATAAAGAAGGTTGACGATTTTTTTAAAAATTTAACTAGAAATAGCTTTAAAAAAGATATTCAAACAAGAATATCTTTATATAAAGTTTTGGTTTCTTCAATGGCATACAAAGATACAATTAAACAGTCAATTACAAAAAGAAGAGAAAAACTTGTAAAAAGACACGATAAAAAAAATATAATAGTAAGAAAATTTACAAAACCTGGTGCTAAAGAAATGCCTTTTCTTGATCACGTAAATGAAAAACTACTTGAAGGTGAAGATTTTGCTACTGCAACACAAGGTTGGTTAACAGATAATGAGCAAATGCTTATGGAATCTGGTAGTTCAGGTGAATTATCTAAATCATTAATTATGGCTCAAAACCTTTTAGAATCATTAAATACAATGAAAAAGACAGTAGTATCAGCAATGATATATCCAACTGTTCTTTTTGTTATATTGTTTGGTATGATTTTTGGTTTTTCATATAGTATAATACCTATATTGGTTGATTTATTGCCAGTAGAGAATTGGGAAGGTTCTCAGTTAGCACTTTATAACTTTTGTATGTTCTTTCAACACAATGCTCAATATATACTAATAACCTTATTTGTTATTTTTGGTGTAATAACAAAAACAATCTCAAGATGGACTGGAAAAATAAGAAAATATGCGGATTATTTTATACCTTGGTCAATATATAAAGAATTTAATGCAGGTATTTTTCTTATATCTTTTTCAACATTAATTGAATCTGGTAATACACCTCTTCAAGCTCTTCAAAAACTAAGAGGACAATCACCTAAATATGTACAAAAAGAGATTGATATAATGCTTGCTAAAATAAACCAAGCTATGAATCCAGCAACCGCAATAAATACTGGTTTTTTAGGTGAAGTAGGTGATGATATAGAAGATATTGCAGAAAACGGTGATTTTGAAAAAATATTAAAATCTTATGGTGAAGATGCAATTGATAAAATTGTTGAAAGTATAAAGAAAAAAGCAAACAACCTTAAAACAGGATTAATGCTTTCAGTTGTAGGATTCCTTGTTTGGGGTTATGGAGGATTTATTATGATAAGTCAAAGCGTAACAAAAGCAGCAGGTTTTTAATAATGAAAAATAAAGAAATAGAAGAAGTATTCTCATTTACAGATCTTTATATAGTAATGAATGATTGGGAATCTTCTTACTGTTATTATCCTCCTAATAAAAATGATATAAGCATAAATAATCCACCAAGATTAATAACAAACCTACAAAAACCTTACATAAAAAAATTTATAAGAGAATATAAAAAAAGAAAAGCAGAAATAATTAAAAAAGAAAATAATTTAAGTGAAAATGTTACTAAAAAAATAATAGGTAATTTAAATATAAAAGATATATTTAAAGAAGATATTTTAAATAACAGTAGTATAACAGAAGAACAAATAGATAAGCTCTTAAAATATTCTAATATAAATGAATTATCTCATAAGGAAATTAAAAGAAACATTGAAAAATATGCAATAAATGAAAGTGTTTTTATAAAAAATAATATAAAAGATATATCTTTAGAGTTCTTAGGTAAACATTTTAGAATATATGAAATGGATGGCAAAAAAGGTAAACAAATAGTATGTAGGCAAACCTTTAATAAAGAAAGAAAAATTGAAAAAACAGGTTTAAATAACCAAATAATTAAATACTTGATGCATGAGGATTTAAATAAAGGTGGATTAATTATACTTTGTGGTTCTAATGGTTCTGGTAAATCTACTACTTGTGCTGCTATTTTAAAGGAAAGATTGTATAAATATGGTGGATATTGTATTACTGTTGAAGATCCTGTTGAAATTCCATTGGAAGGTCAACATGGGGATGGACGTTGTGTACAACTAGAAATAAATCCAGAAGAAGGATTTGCCCCTAAAATAAGAGAAATAATGAGAGCTTACCCCACAGGTCAAAATTTAATGATGCTAATAGGTGAAATAAGAGATTCAGATACTGCTTCACAAGCATTAAGATCTGCAATAGACGGTAGACTTGTCATTACAACAATTCATGCAGACAATATAAAAAGCGCCCTAAAAAGAATTATAGTTTTAGCAAGTGAAAAATTAACAGAAGAGGGTGCAAGAGATTTATTAAGTAACTCTTTTAGAATAGGATTACATCAATCACTATTGTCAGGAGAATTAAAAACAGAGTTTTTATTAGGTAACTCAACCATTAAAAATTTAACAAGGCATGGTGATATTGATAAAATAAACTCAGAAATGGAACGTCAAAAAATGTCTATAAATTTAAATAAACCTTTATCCTTCTTTGATTAATACTTAATATATTGACTTTAATTACTAAAGTTATAAGATGAATAAATATTGAAAGAAAAATTTTATAAGCAAAGTAAGTAATAAATTAGTAAAGTAAAGGAAATGTAATGGAAAATAAAGTCTCTAAGGCAACAGGGGCTAATATATCTTTAACTGGATATATAGGTTCTATGAATACAAAAGAAAAAGATGGGAAAGTAACGACTTTTCTAAGACTAGCAACTCACAGAAGAATTTATTCTAATGATTCAAAAGAAGATAAGACTGATTGGCATAATGCAGTAGCTTACGGCAATATAGCAAAAATATTAAAAGATCATGGAAAAAAAGGAGACTCAATTATAATTAATGGTGAATTAGAAAATTGGGAATTTACAGAAGAAAATAAAATAACAACAAAGACTTATATAAAAATTAACAGAATGCAATTTAAATCTGATTGTTATTCAACTCTGATTGGTTTTATAGGTTCTATATATAGAGAAAATGAAGATTCTCCACTGTATGTTAAAATTTCAAATATAAGAAAAGTAAAAAATTCAGAAGGTGAATTAGAAGATAAAACTGATTGGCATACTGTTATTTTTTATGGTAAATTAAGTGAGTTAATAGAAGAATATGGCAAAAAAAATCAAAAAATATCAGTTCATGGTTGCCTTGAAGTCATAGAGGAAGAAGTTGAAGGTAGTGAGTATAAAATAGAAAAAAATTATATTAGAGCTTACAATGCTAAATTTTTATAAAATGGTTGAAAATAAAAATAAATTTGCTATATTAGGATAATTAAAAAAGGAAAAAATATGCGCTTAAAAACAATTTCAATGATAATAGCAAGTATGTTGCTAACAAATAATATAAACGCTCAAATATTAGAGTCTGGTGATACAAAAATTGATAATGTAGAAATATCAGAAAATGCAGTATTAAAAAATGAAAATATCCAAACAATCTTAAAACAAGAAACATTTGCTAAAAGATATATATTATTAAAAGGGTATTTAAAACAAAATCCAAATCTTTTAATAGAAATTTCAAGTGAAGAAAATTCTTATAAAATACCTGTATTGAGTTATTTATTAATTGAAGGTTTTGAAAAAGAAGCCCTAAATCTTGTTGAAGAAGGTATTGTTGAATCATTCCAAATATTTAACTTTAATGGAAATGAATATAATGATATATTAATATCTATACTAAATAATCAAGATGATTATTTTAAAAAAGTAACAGAAATAAATAAAGATAATATTAATAAACAATTTAAATTTAATAACGAAGAAGGTTATTACATATTAATGGCAGTAGCTGAATTAAAAAATCTAAGAAGTAATATGTATACAAGACATTTATTGGAGATTGGAGCTAATCCATATCTACAAACAAAAAATGGTCATACTGCTGAAAAAGTGGCTTCTTATAAAAATAATACTTATTTTTTAGAAACTCTTAATAATTTTGAAAATAATGTGGAAGGAAGAGATACCTTGCAAAATTCACCACTTCCTTATAAAGAAAAAGTTAAGCAAAATAAAATAATAGAAAACTTAAAAAATGGTCTATTAAAGGAATTATCAAAAGATATTAATGATATGACTAATAAATGGATTACATTGATAATTCTTGGTTATAATGACGCTGCTGAATTAGTTTTTGAAGAATTGAGTAAAGATGAAAATTTTTCTATTAATGCCACTAACAACAACAATATAAATGCATTAATGGCAACCGCATTAAGTGCAATTCCTGGTGGTAATGTTGAGTATGCATTAAAATTAATAGAGAGAGGAATTGATATTTCTTATGAACATAAAGATACAAAAACATTACATATTGCTATTTCAAAAGATGCTTATAAAGTTGTTATTCAATTAATAAAACAAGGTGATAATTTTATAAAAGATAAAGATGGTGTATATTTCTTTGATATAGCAATGCAAAATAAAGCATACAAAACGGCTCATGTTATAAAAAGTGCCGCCCGAATATTAGTAGAAAATTCTGAAAATATAGAAAATTAAAATAATAAAAAAATATAAATAATAAAAATAAAAAGCCAATATTAATTGGCTTTTTTTTATAAAAAAATATTTTAAAAATATAATAATTTGATTTATTGATTATTAAGCATAAAAAAAACCGCTAACATTTTTAAGTAAGCGGCTTAATAAATTATTTTTTTATACAAAAAGAAGAGAACTTGTTATTTAATAGTTCTTAATGATTTACTTGCAATATATAATTCACCATCTTGCATATTTTCAATTTCAACTTCTTTAAATGTAATATTTTTAATTTGATATTTAAATCCTTTTACAGATATAATTTGATTTTCCTTTATTTCTCTAAACTTATTTTCATAAGTTTCACCCTCTACACCATCACCAACATAAAAAGATAATGTTAAGTCAGCACTTTTATTGTTACCAAAAATATAAATACCGTCAATAGCTAATTTTTCAATTTCAGAAAAAACAGAAGCAACTTCTATTTCTTCATTTTCTTTTTCAAGGCTTCCTTTTCTTGTATCAATAATATCTTCATTATCATTATTTAAAATAGCAGCTAGTTTTTTCCTTTCTTCCTCAGAAAGAGTATCACTCAATTCACCTTCAATATCATAATCAAGCTCTGGTTCTTTTTCCTTTATAACATCAACGTCCTCTGAATCAATTTCAGGTATTATTTCAGGCTCTATTTCTGGTTGAATTACATTATTAAACATATTTTGATTTAAAAGTTCTTGTGAGATAACTTCTACATCTGTGTTTCTAATAGGCTCTCTATCTATTTTTTTTGTTTGTTCTTCAAGTAAAGGAATCGCTGTTCTTTGATCAATATCAAAAGTTTCTTTTGGAAAATTATCAAAAACCCTAGTTTTTTCTCTGATATCTGGATATAGTGAAGTTATATCTACTTTTTTATTTTCATTAGCAATCTTCTCATAATACATATCAGGATCATCAAGATATTCTGCTGGTACATTTTTTAGAGCATGAACCAATTTTTTTAATTCAATTTCTTTTTGAACTCTATTAATTTCAGCTTCCAAAGTTTTATTTTCTAAACCTATTAATGTTTCTTTGTTTCTTAATTCACTTCTTAATTCTGTTGAAGTTGAAGGTTTTTTTACTGCTTCTTTTTTAGCTTCATTATATAGAGAACTTCCAGTTTCTTCAGCAAATAAACCAAAACTTAACGCAATTGATACTGTTATTATGCTAAATTTTAATTTTTTCATTTTATTCTTCCTTTTATATTTTATAATTTACAATATATTATATTTTTTATATAAAACAAGTTTTTTTATATTATATTATCTTTTTTTCTTATCTTGTTTGTCTTCTTCTGGTTTGTGCTCATATACCTTTTCAAATATTTCAGCATTAATAACCCACATATCTTCTTCTTTTGAAAACTCAACTGACTTAATAACAATATATGGTTTATCCAAATAAGTTAAAGCTTCTTCCATATATATAGCTCCTTTTGAAATTTCTTCAATAGAGGCTAACTCAACCTGATAACTCCTTGCGAAAGGTTTTAAAGTATCAGCCTTTTTACCTCTTACTTTAAGTAAGTTGCTATCTGGAAAGAAACTTTTGCTACTAGGATAACTCCATAAAAATAAACTGTCTCTTTGAGAAATTTCAACATATTTAAGCTCAGAACCTGAAAGACTACCCTCTTTCAATAAAACAGGAGGCTCTTCTTTTGATATTTCTTCATTGATTTTATCATAAACTTTTTTAGATTTGTTTATTAACATTTCTATTTCATCATATGCCACTAAAACATCATTAGTAAAAATTCTCTGAAAAATATTTAATTCCCTAACATTTTCTGATATAAACATTACATCACTTCTTATTTTTTTTACTTTTGTTTCTAAATCCTTAATTATTTCTTTTTTAGAAACTTTATTTTCTTCTTCAAGTTTTCTAGCTAAATATTTTTTTTCATTAATATTCTCACCAAAATCAACCTCATAAAGTCTCTTTTTACCAGAATTAGTTAAAGCAATTGGTTCTACACTAAATAAATCATTTGTGCTAGAAAAATCTTGAATATAATTATCTAAATCAGTAAATACACCAATGCTGCCTTGAATTTTTTTATAAACAAGAATAAATTTATTGTTATCATAAACTAACTTTTCTAATTCCCATTCCATAGCATAACGCTCTAAATAATTATCTAAAAGAAGTATATTATTTATTATTTCTTTATTATCAAAAAAATGAGAATCATAATAATCTTTAAATGAATTTTTACCAAACTGAGTAATTTCTTCTTGAGTAAATGTTTTACGTTTTGATTCTTTTTTTATTTCTTTTTGATATTTTTTAAGCTCTTTTCCCATTATAGAAAAATCTTCCATAACAACTTCATTAACAATATCGTTATATAAGTCATCTTCATAAAAAAATAAAAATCCACCGATAGACAACAAAGCTGCTGCAACCCCACCTAATAAATATTTTCTATTTATAGAATTATCTCTAACAAGTTGTTTGATTTTGTAATTTTGATCAGAAAGATAAGATTCAAAAAAATCACTATCAAGAGAATGGTCTACTTTAATATTTGAGAAATCAAAGCTGTTAGTAAAACTTACAACTTTCATTTCATATAAAGAAACCATGTCATTAATAAACAATTCTAACTCTTCTTCATCATTAAATATTCTATCGCCATCTTCAAAAATCAAACCGTCATTATCAACAGCACATACCCAATACTTGGTTGTATTAATATTACCAGTTTCTATTTTCTTAATAAATACTGTATCTTTAAAAACGTCAGCAATAATAGCAGAACCAACAACAACGCCTTCGTTGCTGTTGGGAAACAATACATACTGAGAAGTTTTATTTTTTAACTCAGAAAAATATCCATAATAATTATTTGTTTCTTTGGCTTCTTTCTTTATATCAGCAGCAACTTGCCTTTTATTCTTACCATTTAAATCAGACCATTCTAAACCAACTATTATGTCTTTATCACCTATTTTAATGTATTCGCTCATTAATTATCCTTATTACTTCAATTCAAAAAATGGTGTAGCTGTAATTACAACAATTTCTTTATTAGTAGAATAAGATTCATTACCACCTATGAACCACAATGTGTCAGAGAAAGGCCCTTGACTTGAAGTTTTACTATCTTCTTTCTGATAAGCCATTATAACTGTTGTTTGTCCATTACTTGCAATAATTGATTGATTAAAGTCCTTATTACTTTCTCTTGGTAACTGAACACCATCAACACCAGGCGCTTGTACAAGTCCATCATTAACATTTAAAGACATTGAATATTCCAATCTTACCTCTTCACCAATAATCCTTGGAGTAACTGTTAATGTAACACCATCTTTAACAGTATCTATTTCAGTACTAACATTCTCATCACCAGTTTCATTGTTTGTTCTTCTGTCAATCGAAGCTACATAATCAGCATTTTGAGTGATTTGGAACGACATAGGGTGATTATTCAATGTAGGGAACGTTGTTCTTGTTGAAATATTAACACTACCTAGTTGATTTAACATACCTAATAAAACATTGAAGTTGTCATTGGTTTGTATACCAAAGAAGTTGCCATTATTTAATGGATCTAATGTTCCTAATTGACCAAGAGTGGCATTTTCAAGAGAATTAGATACACTCCCTAAACCAGCAGTAAGATCAAAACCACCTAACAAATTACTCTTCAATGAATCATTAACATAACTCCAATTAATACCTAAGTTATTTGAATCATCAATTTTAACATTAACAATAGAGAAATCAATTGTTACAGTTCTTCTTGCCTCTGCATTGATTTTATCTATTCTATCTCTAACTTGTGATAAAACAAAATCATTATCTTGAACTACAACAGTACCCTGTCTTGTATTAAAAGCAATTTTCCCTTTTCCAGAAAGCATTTGCTCTAATTCATTCTCTATATCTTCCCAAGCGTTTTCTTCTTTGCTAAACTGCATTTGTTGATTGTTACCCATTTGAGCACCTTGGCTACCGCCACTACCGCCACCGCCTTGTGAATTAGTTCTAGTAGTTATAGTATTGTCTGCTTTAATTTCAATAGCTTGCTCAAATATATAAAATGTTTCAACAGCTTGCTCATAAAAGAATACCTTGTCAGAAGATTCATCATATTTCCATTTAAGATTATTAACTACACCAATATAATCTAATACATCTCTCAATTGACCTTCATACTCAAATGGTCTAATTTTAATCTGATTTCTTTCTGAATTTTGTGTATTGTTTAAACCAAAAGAACCACTCGAATCCTGTGCAATACCCGCTTGTGGTACAATTGCTTGTAAAGGATTTGAAGGTAGACCATTAGCCCCAACTATATTTGCACCCATGTTACTTGCAGTGTCATTAAATGCTTGCATATCAACAGCAAATTCAACTTTAATACCTGTTTTTTTGAATATTTGAGAAGAAACTAAACTTGCTGGAATGTCTTCTTCTTCCTTCATATATTCATCAAAAGATATAGCTGTATCCATATTGAATTCAATAGGAAGAATCTCTTCTTCCTGTCTTTCAATAAAATATTCATCATCTGCTACATAAAAACCTTTGTGTTCTTGACCTATTTGATCTTGTTTAGGTGTAGCTTTTTTTACATAATCGGGAAACTCTTTATCAAACATTTCCTTTGTTCTAAGATGCTCATCTTCGAACTTTTTTGTATGCGTAGTAGAACAACCAAAAGTCAAAAGACCTAATGATACTACTAATAGACTTTTTTTAAACTTCATAATCCTTTTCCCTCTTATCTATTTTTTAATTTGTGAGTTAGATCAGTAACAACTAAAACTTTTGAATCTGGATAAAAATCCACATCAAGTGGCCTTTTAGACTTTTTGTATAAACTGATTAATTCAATAACGCTCTGCTTAAATGTACCTTCAAACTTAACTGGATATTTAACTGGATAACGTACTGAAGTTTTCCATTCTAAATTCCAGCCAATTTCTCTACACCATTCTTCAAGATTTTCTCTTAAAGTAATATTATTCTTAGCAATATAATTAGCAGGTGTATAATAATCAAATTCTTCTTCATATCCACCTTGATAATAAAACTCGAAACTATCATCAATTGGAAGAACAAATTTGTTTCTATAATCTTTCTTAAGAGCCTCTAAATCAATTTCTGTAACTTGTTGTTTGTTAGATTCTACATTATTGAATTTAATTTTATCAATTTCACTATTCAAAATTTCAACCTGACCATTTATTTCAGAAAGCTTTTGCTCTTTCTCAGATAACAAGCTATCTTTTTCTTCAAGTGTCATTGTTAATTCATCACCCATTTGAATAAGCTTGTTTCTTTCTTCTTCAAGACTTGCAATATATTCCAAATCAGACTCTCGTGCAGCTTTCTTTTCAGCTAGTTCTTGTTCTAATATCTTTTTATCAATTTCATATTGCTTACGTAATTCTTCTTCTTTTTCAAGTGCAATTTGTGCTTCAACATCTTTTTCAGCTTCAATAAATAAAGATTTAATATCCTCTCTCTCTTCAATTTCAGCCATTCTTAATTTTTCAGCAGCGTGTGAAAATAAATCAATAACACGATTATTCCAATCAATACTTACACTAATATCATTCTTAACTGATAAATCTTCCATAACGTAAGGCCAACTAACTCCACCTTCCCAATCAACTAATGTATTAAGTGCATCATTTGTTTGAACTTTCCAACCATTAGGAATAATAATATCAAGTGCTGTTTCAAGCAACATTTGATCACCATAACCTTTTATAATTTTTGCTTTTTCACTTGAAACACCAAATTGACTAAAGGTAGCAACCTCTGATTTAGCTTCATCATGATTAGCGATAATATTCACAGCACCATACACAGGAGTTAATATTGTAATCCCTAACGCTAATGCAATATTTTTTGTTAATTTATTCATTTTTCCTTTCATTTTAACTGCCTCATTATTAATAATTTTTTCTAATTTTTTTCTTATCGCCACTTGCAATAAACATTCTTATTTTCTTCATAAATTGCACAAAATTGACCTTTTTATATTCCAGTATAAAAGAAAAAGTAAAAATTGCAATAAACAAGAAAAAAGTCCACCATCTCATGTGAAAAAAGAACAAAAGCAAAAAGAATATTACCATTCTTGCGTCTGTTCCAAAAAACTTTGGTGTTGCACTTGCATATTTCGCAATATTTATATCATCACTCACTTTTTTTTCCTTTTACTATTCTTAGATATTATGATATTTTAATAAAATATCAACACTATTTTTAAAAAAATACAATAAATAAATATAAAATTACTTATTTATTTTTCTTTCTCAAATGCGAAAGTCTTTTCTAAATCAATAAAATCACTTTCTAAAATAATACCTTGCTCATATTTCTCTCTTGCTTCTTCAAGCATACTTATATTTTTTTCTTCCAATATTTTTCTTGTTTCAACATTTATTCTTAATGCATTACTTGTTAATAATCTTTCCTTTGTTTTTTGATCAAATTTTAAATGTTCTCTAACAGCAACTCTTTTTTCATCAGTTGTTTTTAAAAGTCTTTGAGCAACAATTAATTGCATAGAATCAATAATATCAGCCTGTCTACTTTCTCTTTCCGCAGCCCCAAAAGTATTAATTAAACGCCTTATTGTTTCAGGTACACCATTTGTATGAGAAGTTCCTATAACTAAATGACCTGTTTGGGCAGCTTCAATTGCCGCAGCAATAGTTTCAGCATCTCTCATCTCACCCACAATAATAATTTCAGGCTTTCTTCTCAAAGAATTTTCAATTGCTCTTTTAAAAGTTGATACGTGTTGAGGAACAGAAGATTGTGAAACTAAACATGAAGGACTATATATTTCATCATAAACAAATTCAATAGGTGCTTCATAAGTATTAATTACCCTATTAGCAAACTCTTCACCTATTAATTCGGCAACGCAAGAAGCCATTAGTGTAGATTTACCAGAACCAGTAGGACCTGTTACTACTACTAATCCTTGCATTGGGAAAAAGTTCTTATAAATATAATGATCTCTTGATAACCCTATTTTTTCTAATGGTGGTGGAGTTACTGGTATACTTCTGATTGTGGCTTGGATAGAATCCTTACCGTGTTTTTTTGTTCCCGTAAAATTTAAACGAAAACGAAAACGTCTTAGTTCGCCATTTATATCTAATTTTATTTCTAATTCATCATCAATAGGTTCACCTGAATTTAATCTACCAATTGCATTATCACCTTGTAAACTTTTTGTTATAACTTCCATACTATCAATAGAAATAGGTTTTTTTGTAACTTTTCTTTTAAATCCACTTACGTCAATAATAACTTGATCACCTGATTGTAAATAAACATCAGAGCCACCTATATTTTCCATATGTAATAAAATATTATCAAAATCCTTTCTTGTGAATTTTTGTGGCTCATTTGGCATTAAAAATTTATTTTCTTCACTCATTATAATTCCTTTCTAATTATTAATAATCATCAATTGTATCAACATCTGCTCTTATTTCATCTAACTCTTTCATTAAATCATCAGTTAAATAAAAATTATCGAAAAATGTTTCAACTCTTGGTAAAGGAACCCAAGAAGTACCATCAGGATTGAAAGCTGGAAGTTCTGTAATTTTAAATGTACTTTCTCCGATATTAATAGTTTGATTATTTGTATTAACACCAATATCACTTTCACTTATCTCAGGTAAAGTAACTACATTTTTACTTAATAAATACATATAATTAGACATTCCAGTATAATCTCTTGCCATTTCAATAATAGCTTCATCTAATACTAAATATGCCTGTCTTATTCCTGTCATCCAACCCTCTCTAATACCTTTTTTCCAAGCTTCCATTTCAACTGGCTTATCTTTGAATGGTAGTGCTAAAATATTTGGTTGCTCTGGCTTTAATGGTGCTACCATTATGTAATCTCTAAAAGAAGGTGGTGTTATTGTAACTCTTGCTTGTTCATAAAAAGTATAAGCTCTATCAATAGTTCTTAATAATGAATCACTTTCTTTTTCTAAACTTCTATTAGTTTCTAAAACAATAGGAGGTACAACTCTACCATTATGCAACATTAACAATCTAAAATTATAAATATTATCATAGTAAGCGGCAATTTTATCAATCTTTTTTTCAAATCTTGTTAAAGTATTATACATTGCTGTTTGAATACCATACTCTAATGCTTCATCAAAAATAGCATTAGTTCTTAAATTCTTGATTTCTTGCTTAAAATAATCTTTTGTTATGGTTTCAAGATCACCACTTGATAAATTAGACATATGTTTTTCAAAATAAGGGTGAGATAATGTTAAAACCTCTTTATATTTAAGAGGTTTTTCAATTAAATAAGAATAATCAATTTGAATTCTACCTTCTTGATTATTTTCTTTATAATATTGATATAGATAACTTGAATCCAATGTATCCTTTAATTCTCTTGGTTGACTAATAATCTGCCTTTGATTATCACCAGAATTTATCTCTTGTATTTGTTCTCTACTTACTTCTTGATCTTCAACTTCTTGAGCTAATAGAGAGTTTGAAAGTAATGCAGCAATTGTTATAGCGAAAAATGATTTTTTAAACTTCATAATAATCTCCTATTAAAAGTTCTCATATATAACAACAACTTTTTTATCTTTTACATAAATATCAATATCTTTTATATAACCTTCTGCATTTACTGCTATATTATCCAAATGCTGTTTAATGGTTAAATTATCAGGTAATAAAGTAACTTCTCTACTAAAAATAGGTCTTATTCCCTGATAAACCAATTCATAACCAGAATATTGAACAATAGTTTCAAGTACAGGTTCAACAGGACCTACCCAATCTATCGGAAAAATCCTTTCCATACCTTCTGGTACGGTATTAGCCTGATACCTTGCTTCTCTAATTTTATCATAATCATACATAGGTCGCTTTAAACCATTATTGGTTTCTGCTAACCTTTTTTGATATTCTGCTGCTAATAATGCTGATTTAACTAATCTATCGTTTAGCTTCTTCTCTTCTTGTAAAATAACTTTTTGGTATTCTTCAAGAGCGCTATTTACATCCATTTCTTGTACTTCTTCTACTTTTTTAGAGGACGCACATCCTCCAAGTAGAGTGCTAATAGCCAAAAATAATACTGCTTTTTTCATATCCCTTCCACCTAAACATATTTTTATAATTTATTTTTAATATTAAAACTATATATCTTTTAAAAATATAGTCAATAACTAAATATTTCTAAAAGATATAATTTAATCTGTTTTTTGCTTGTTTATTAATTCTCGAAATTAACACCATTATAATCACAAACAATCAAACCAATAGCAGAACCTGCCGCATCCTCTCGACCACCAGTTCCTTGTATACCTTCACCACTTAAATACATATAAACTTCCCATTCATCAGAACCAGTATGCACAGCGTGTTGTGAAAATATTTGGTTATTACCTAATGCAGCCGCATAAGTTTTAAAATACAATGGTAAAATAAATAATCTTGCTAAATCAAAACCTTCATTATTAATGGCTCTTGTTTGTGCAACTGTACCGTTATATCTTCCAGTAGTATTATTTCTAACAAAATCTAAACAATCAGGTTTTGCAATAATATTACCTGAACCTGATTCGATATTAACTGTTGAATGTATACTTATATTACCATTTTTATCATCAAGATATTTACCAAATCCATAATTTAAAAGTTCTAAATCTTTTTTATCGTCTGCATCTAATGCATCAAAAGCTGCTCTATTAATATAATTATCTGTTAATGTGTTTTTAGTATAATAAGCTCCATTACTTGAATCAACAACAACTTCACCGCCACCTGCCGTAATATTTATATCACCTGTCGGACTAAGGTTTTCAATATTAATGTCTCCATTAGAAGATGTAAGATTAACTCCATCTTCACCATTTAATGTTAATATAGCATCATCAGCAATAATATTTAAGTTAACACCAGAACGTGTATACTGATCAAAGTCAGTACCACCATTGTTAAATACCATTTCATTTCCCGCACCAAAAATAACATCAGAGCCACCATTCATATTAAAGGTTGCTATTTCATCAGAAGTGAAATCACCTTCAACTAATAAATCTTCTCTAAATATACCATTTTCATCAACCTCTAACTCTCCCATAACTTGTGTATAACCATTAGAGTCAACAGTAAATTGTTGAACTCTGTTTTCATCCATAATATTAATTAATATATTTGGCTCTGGCGCATAATCATTTAAAACTTTTGCAGTAGCACCAAGCTTAAGATTATCTTCAACTTCCTGATCAACACCTAATGCGTTTACAATCTCTAGTGAATTAGAAAAAATATCTTGTACAATTAAATCTTTAATATAAGCTTGACCGATAAATGCATTTTCAACAGCAAGTTGAACTATGCCCCCATCTTCCATCATTCCACAAGGAACTCTTGAATTTTCGTTAGCATCTGGAATGTCTCTGAATTCACCATCAGCAGTTGCTTCATAAACTCTACAATAATGATCTAAATTTGCTGCTGAAACCAAATACTGATTTGCGTGTTGTTGACCTACAACAACTTCAACTGTTCCTCTTGAATCATTACCACCAAAAATACCACAATCTACTTCTTTCGCTTCCCATCTACCACCAACAGCAACATTAGCACCACCAGAATTTCTTGAATAATCAGCAGGATCAGCATCAGGGTTTTGCCACCAAATACAACGTTGAAGTGCAACACCAGCACCTTCTCTAAAATCAATACCATTTAACATGCTATTTGCACCGTCCGTTCTTAAATAAATGTCATTGGTAGCTCCTTCAAAATTAAGAGAAAGAATTAAATCACAATCATTACCGTCATTTATCTCCTGAGAACATTCAAAAGCTGTAAATTCAGCATCATCTAATTCATTTGCCAAAACATTTTTATCACCAAATTCAACAGTCATACTTGCGGGTCTATTGTCAAAATTTTGATTAAAATTAGATTCTATATATCTTTTTAAATCGGCAATATAAACAACCCCATCTTCTTCTTCATTTAAACTGCTTATATCCATATCTATATACATTTTAAAAGAACTAACCTGTTCTATATTATCAGGCGCACCATCACTAAACATTACAGCAGTGATTTCTGAATTAAATGGTATTCTATTCTCAAATAAAATACAAGAAACTAAAGCGGTTGAAGTCATAGATTCAGGAACATTTAATTCTTGTGGTAGCCATCCTTCTGGATTAACACCACAAGTAGGATTGTTTTGTCCAGTTAAATATCTTTTAAATAAATTATCAACAACCTCATCACTATCAGTCCACGCAATAAAATCATTACCATCATCTGCTCTGTTACCGTTTTGCTGCCATCTTTCAAAACCATAACCATCATGTTGAGTTCGTCTTGCAACACCATTCATTATTGAAACAAAATCATTCGCATATGCTCTTAATGAAGTCTGCTTTGAATATTCGTTAACTAAAACAAGAATACCTGTAATTGTCATTGCTAATATAGATAAAGCCAATAACGACTCTACAATAGTTAAACCTTTTTTGTTTTTATTAAACAAAGAATAACTCTTTTCTTTTTTAGACTGAATCCCTTTTCTATAAAATATCATTTTTTATTCCTATTTTTAAAACTTTCCATCTTTAAATATATTACTAAAATAAAATTAATCAATAAAAAAGAAAAATATATTATTTATTAAAAAAATGCTTGACATTAATTTTATTATTTGATATATTAACAACCGTGTTAAAGAATATATATTTTTGTGTTTAAATATGTGTTTAAGTGTGTGTAAAAGGCAACTGGTGAGTTGCCTTTTTTTTGCAAAAAAAATACCCACAAACTGTGAGTATTTTAAATAAATCAAAATTATGATTAGTTAGTCATTGACCAAATTACGTCAACATAGTTAGCGCCTACAGAAGCTTCTGAACATCTTGTTATTATTTCAGAAACACTTAAGCCTGTAATATCTTCTACTGTTCCATTAATGCTTATTTCATCAAAACCAACCTTACGAGTTGATCTAACTAAATCAATACAAGGTTCATCTGCTGGAATTTGCAGATATGTAAGATCATAAGAAGCAGGACCTGTAACTGTGATTTGCACTTCATTGTTCCAAGAGTGGAATATTCGAGTACCTACTATTTTCATTGAATCATTAAATACACCAGCAGTTATAAAATCTTCAGGATTTCTTACATCACCACCTTCCAAATCATCTTCTGCGAATACTTCTTCCATTCTTTTTAGTACATTAGAAATATTAGTTGTTTCTGCTGTAACTCTACGTGAATCCTGTGCATTACCAAAAAGAATTAATGCACCAGCAATAACTAATGCTGCTAGACCGATTACTGCTAAAGATTCTATAAGTGTTAAACCTGATTTATTACCTTTTAATAATTTCATTATCATTTCTCCATTTAAATATTTATTGTATTATCCTAAATTTTTTCAAGCTTTTTTTTGCCTTCTAATTCGATATTATGATATTTAAATAAAAGATCAATAGTTATTTGAAAAAAAATATATAATATAATAAAAAAAATTTTTAAAGGAAAACTTATTTTACTTAAGTTATACTTAATTTTTGATTAAAAATTGTGTACCAATATACCGATGTAATAATAAATAACTATAATTATTTTCTTATAATTTTATGAACTACTACTAAGATAAAAAAAATATAATAATAAAAAACATATTAATTTTTTTCGGAATAAAATTTAAAAATTAAAATGGTATGACTATAAATAAAAATTGTCTATAAAAAAAGCATAAACAATAAAATTAAATTAGTATGTTTCTTTCATAAAAATGAAAAACTATAAATTTAGATTACTTAATTATTTTTTATCTAAATTATAAATTTTTATAAAAAATAAACTTGTATTTTATTTGATTAAAAGTATAAAAGTATAAATAATTAAAATCTCAACAAAACAGCAAATTTAATATAAAAAAATAATTTTTAAAACATAAATATTATAGATATTAATTACATGTATAAAAATAATAAAACTTCACTAAAATAACAAAATTAATGGATATTTAAAATTTTTTTATAAATAAATTAATAATAAGAAATGAAAATGAAAAATATAATATTGAAACTAATTCATAAAATAAATAAAATATAATAATTAATTAAGTAAATAATTGAATATTTATTTTTTATAATATTTATAAAACAAAAAAATATTTAATAGAAATTTTATGATAATCAAAAAAATGATTGGTTGAAAACAAAAAAACAAATATAATTGAAAAATTATATAAAATTTTTAAATTAAAAAATAAAATAATGATAATGAATAATTTTATATAATAAAAAAATAAATCAATTGAATAATAACATAAAATACCCAATAAAAATTAAAAATAATAAATAATTTGATTTAAAATTTTTGAAAAATAAAAAATATATCTATTTAATTAAAAAAATAAGATAGAAATAAAAAATACTATAAATTAATAAATAAAAATTATAAAATGTTTTGATAATAATAAAAAATAAAAAAGATTTAAATATTAATTTAACAACAAAGAAAAGCAATCTAACAAAAATAATTAGTATTTTAGGAAGATAAAAAATAAAGTAGAAAGTTAATTGTTAAAATTCATAATGAATTAAAATAATCTAAATAAAAAAATAAAATTGTAAATTTATAAAAATAATAATCACTATAACATAATTAATATTAAATAGTATTTTGATTAATGTATATAAAAAAAAACATAAATTAAATAACTATAAAAAAATAAACAATTAATGAATATAAATTAATAAATAAAAGTTAAAAATATTTTTTAATATTGCAATTTAATAAATTAAAAAAATAACAAACTATGTATAAAAAACAAATAGATATAATTTTTAAAGGAATAACAATTGCATCTTTATCCTAATTATATATAAAAAAAGAAAGTGTAATGAGCAAAGACAGATTACTTGAAAATTAAAAAATATTTGAAATTATAATTTAACAATAGTATAAAAAATGATTTATAAAAAGGTGGAAAGAATATTCAATAAAGTTTTATAAAAAATAATAATAAATATAAAACAAGTAAGATTAAAAATATAAAAATTATTTAAAATGATAATTTATATTTTAAAAGTAAATGAAATAACAATAAAAAAATTAGATTGATAAAGACTATGAAGTTATTTAATGATAATAAAAAATAAATACTTCATACAGTAATATATTTTTTAAGAACCTACTAAAAAATATTTTTCTTTTATATAATAAATTAAAGAAAAATATAAATAAATGAATTAGATTAATAAATATGATAAATTTATTTTATATTAATAAAAAAATAATAAATATTTTACACAATAAACTTAAAAATTATTGAATAAAGAAAATAAAAAAATATTTTATATTAGTAATGGATAAAATGTTAAATAAAATTTTATAAAAAAACAACAATAAATATAAATTAAATATTGATAAAAATAAAAAAAAAAGCTTTCATAAAAAAATAATAAATATAAATTAGATATTCATAAAAAAATCAATAAGTAAAGTTTAAAAAAATAATAAATGAAATGCTTAATTTTAATTTTAAAAAAAATATAAATTAATTATTACCAAAAAAAACCAATAAAGAAAATAAAAAATAAAAGCAATAAAGAATTTAATTATAATGAAAAAAATAATGACTTTAAAAAAATATAAAAAATTTTATAAAAAACTTTATAAAATAATAATGGCAAGAATATAAATTAATTTAATATAAAAATGAAAACAATAAAATATTTAACACTAATTGAAAATAACAACTTTAAAGATTACAAATAATTTATAAAAAGATGGTGAAAAAATTAAATAGGATTTTATAAAAAAATAATAATAAATATAAATTGATTATTGCTAAAAATAAAAAAAATAAATAAAAGAGATCTAAACAATAAAGACAGCGAAATATTTAATGTTAATTAAAAAAATAATAACTTTAAATTTTTAAATGATTTATAAAAAAATAGATAGAAAATTAAATAAAGTTTTATAAAAAAATAATAACAAATATAAACCTATTACTTCTAAAAATAAAATACAAATAAATTAAAATAAGTAAAATGTTTAATGCTAGTTTAAAAAAATAATAACTTTAAATTTTTAAATGATTGATCAAAAAAATAGATAGAACATTAAATAAGGTTTTATAAAAAAAAATAATAAATATAAACCTATTACTTTTAAAAATAAAAAAAAACAAACTAATAAAACAAAGTCAGTAAAAGATTTAATACTAAATAAAAAAATAATAACTTTAAAATTTTAAATAGTTGATGAAAAAATAGATAGAACATTAAATAAGGTTTTATAAAAAAAATAACAACAAATATAAACCTATTACTTCTAAAAATAAAATACAAATAAATTAAAATAAGTAAAATGTTTAA
>Ga0208300_100083_pt1 | contig 106151 bp, 89 predicted proteins | sample 23_taG_FD_184096 | JGI IMG/M metagenome (GOLD analysis project Ga0208300, IMG submission 184096) | Marine viral communities from Cariaco Basin, Caribbean Sea - 23_WHOI_OMZ (SPAdes) (version 2) | ecosystem: Environmental > Aquatic > Marine > Oceanic | place: Caribbean Sea: Cariaco Basin...
CCTTGCCGTCCGGCTAGTGGTTCCCCTTACCGGGCCCACAGGGGACTTGCACCCCCAAGTCATCCGGCCAGCACCACCTGTACCGGAACAGCGCCCGTCAAGGCGCTACGCGCCATGCCTGGCGCACCAATCAGAAAAACCTGCGTTTTGCGCGGGTTTTTTTATGCCCGGAATCAATTACTGGCCTCAGAACCGGACCGCTGCCCTCGCCTGCTCAAAGCCCTACATCGTCCAACGACGATTCGGCGAGTTTAAGCAGGTCAAGGTTGTGGTCTTCGCTCTTGCCGATGCTTTCTATGTAGTATTCCAGGGACGTCAGGGCATCCGCCAGTGCCTCCAGCACCTGTTCGGCCGGGGTCTCTTTGGCATCCAGCAGGCGCTCCTGAATTGACGCTGCAACCCGCTCAAGAACACTGGCAGAGGCGGGGTCGTTCACCATTTGTAAACCGCCCCAGATACTGTGGAGTGTGACCGGCAGGTTGGCGAGGTGGAGTTTGTCGTAGTCGGATTCAATAAAGGCGGTTATCGCCCGTTTTGCCAGGGTCAGCGCACCGCGGGCTTCATCGGCAACCACGTAAAGGGCTTCCCTCAGATACACGGACTCTTCCCGCTTTCTTTCGCCGCTGGCCAGGGCATCGGTCTCCGAGGTAATACCACGGGTTACAATCTGCATGACTGCGTCTTCGATACCGAGAACCGAGTCGGCAAGGCGATAGAGTTCGTCGTCACCCGGCAGGCGGGATTCTTCTTCCCAGCCACGCAGTTTGCCGGCCTCCTCTCTTGAAACAGCCGCCAGCTTGTTCAGATCAAGCATAACCAGGGTGTTGGCCAGGCGCTCCAGCGCGTCCGCAATGGAAGACAGCTCCGCAAGATCTGGCTCAATTCCGCGCTCGATGATGTCCAGTTTGTCTTTAAGCTGGTTCAGTTCATCCTGCAGGGCTTCCGACAGGGATTTGAGCACGTCGGTGCCCGGGCCATACAGGCGACGGGCATGGGCTTCGAGCATGGCATCCGAGTAGTCGGCCGGAGCGAGATGGTAGGCAGAAAGAACCTGGATGACTTCCGGTTTGCTGGAACCGCTCCGGTAAAGCAGATAGACCAGATCACGGATCAGCGAATCCGGTGCGTCCTTGGTTGTTGCTATCTTGCCGACATAAACCACTTCCCGGGCGTACTTTTCAATCCGCATGAACATGCGCTTGCGGGCTTTGGTGATCATCATGGCCCGATCAAGCATGGTCTCAGCCACAATACCCACCAGACACCACATCTGGCCCATGGGCGCACCCCGGCATAGACGGGCGAAACCTCGCGCCGCGCGGCCGATCAGTTTTTTGTTCACCGCATCGTTACGCTCACGGAGCATTCCCAGAAGTGCAATCTGGAAAGTAAGACGCATGCGCCGGGCCAGTATTTCGTACCCGGCCTCGTCACCCTCGAAAGACTGAACGGAAAAACCGGCACAGAAATCCGGCCGCACCTTGACGTCAACATCAAAAAAACAGGATTCGGGATAGGGTTTTTCCCTGCGGGCTTCCCGGAGATCGTTAATAACCGGCAAAAGAAGTTCGGGATGATCTTCCCGTTGCTGGTGGTAGTACTCCACGTAACGGCGAAGGATAAACAGTGCGCTGTTCAGTGTGGTCAGGAGGATGTTTTTATCGTCATTGGCGCCAACGGGTACGTCGTTGGCCATGGTCACCGCTTCCTGGCAAAGCAGGGTGCCGCCCCGCAGCTCCACGAGAATAAAAATACCCCGAAGCTGATTGACGAAATCAACACAATTCTGGAGATCCTCACCCCTTTCGCGGTTTTCCTGAAAGCGTTCAAGGCTGGATTCTGCCTGCTTGATGGTCTGTTCTATTTCACTCTTGACCAGATCAAACGACTGCGATTTCGTCGCGAGAGACGACTGAACCATAAACGCTTCCCGTTAACTTTGCGGAGACTACCGCATCCTCTTTGGTGGACATTGGCCCGGCAATGGCCGACCAGGCCTTTTTGTTGTGAGCCGGTCGAACCCTTTTCCGGCCAAAGCAAGTTCGCAAAAAACTAGCGAACTTATCATTACTTATAACACAAAACTCAAGTAGCTCAAGAAAGGCGGAATGTAACATTTGGTACAGGCTGACCCAGTTCTCATTCCGTGCTCCGGAGTTTGCCCCACACGGTTTCGCCGGCCTGTTTTTCAAGGAGGGACATGAATTCCTTGTGGGCGTCACTTTCCGCTTCGGAAGCCCGGACCACGGGCAGCGGTCCCCTGTCTGACGACAGTCTGCGGATACCGCTGGCACCGCCGCCGTTTTCCGCGCTGGCATCCAGGGACAGCGCGGTCTGGCCGCCCGTCAGCAGCAAATAGACATCGGCCAGGATCTCGGCGTCCAGCAACGCTCCGTGAAGCTCCCGGTTACTGTTATCAACACCGTAACGCTTGCACAGAGCATCCAGGTTGTTTTTCTGGCCCGGATGCCGTGCCCGGGCAATGGCAAGGGAATCCACAACGCCACAATGATCAGCGGTTTTTCGCACCGGTTTCAGGCGTGCGAATTCGGCATCCATGAAGCCCACATCAAACGCGGCATTATGGATGACCAGCTCGGCCCCCTTGATAAACTCGAAGAACTCGTCGGCGATTTCAGCAAACTTTGGCTTGTCGACAAGGAATTCGTTGGTAATGCCGTGAATGGTGATGGCTTCGGCCTCAACCTCACGCTCCGGATTAATGTAGACATGGTAGTTGCGCCCTGTGAGCTGGCGCTCCATTAATTCAACACAGCCAATCTCGATGATCCGATGGCCTTCTGCCGGATCAATGCCCGTGGTTTCTGTATCCAGTACAATCTGTCTCATTACCTGTACCCGGTTATCTGCAGTCTGTTCATCGGGGAATCAAGCATTGGCGAGCTCTTCAACCCCGCGGTTGGCGAGTTCGTCCGCCAGTTCGTTGTCAGGAACGCCGGAATGCCCCTTGACCCAGTGCCAGTTGACTGTGTGTCTTGCCACTTCGGCGTCCAGCTCACGCCAGAGATCTTCGTTCTTTACCGGCTTTTTGGCAGACGTTTTCCAGCCGTTGCGCTTCCACCCGGCCATCCATTCAGTGATGCCTTTGCGGACATACTGCGAGTCAGTGAACAGCTCCACCTCACAGGGGCGCTTGAGAGCTGCCAGCCCCCGGATAGCCGCCATAAGCTCCATTCGGTTGTTGGTGGTCCCTGCCTCGCCGCCGTGCAGCGTTTTTCGGCTGTCGCCGTAACGCAATACAACGCCCCAGCCTCCCGGGCCCGGATTGCCCTTACAGGCACCATCAGTGTAAAGGATTACCTTGCCAGCCATTCACTCTCCTGAATCAGTCAATCGATGTGTCATTCCACTCGGTGCACCGGTGTTCCGTTTCGCCTGCACCCCCTTGAGGCACCGACCGTTCCGGTGCCTGACAGGCTGATCACCTTGTTCTGGCGCCAGGCAGGTCGCCTGGGAAGCCGGGCATGCACGCGCTTCCTGGCAAGGATACAGTAATAGGCACCCACTGGCAGGAACCTGTTCCCGGATAGCCGATTGTCAATCCGGCTGACGGCCTTCCGGCCACTTCTTTGTAACGGTGATCTGAAAAAACGCGTAACAGATGCCTCAACGTTGAAGCCCAGCAGGCGAAGCCAGTCTTCCATGCGCCCCCGCAGCAGGAAACGACCGCCCCAGGGACCCTCATTGCTCCGGGATATGAGTTTCCGCACACCCCAGAGACTGATGGGATTGAAACCGATCAGGGCCATGGTGCCCTCCCCCCTGAGCACCCGCGCGGCCTCCCGGATAACCTGGTGAGGATAGGATGAAAAATCCGCGGTGTGATGCAGCACCACCAGATCCATGGAATCACCGGGAAATGCCAGCTCGTCGGCGTCACAAATGGCAACGCCATCGGGTATCTGAGGATTCCACCGGGGGGTTGTCATGATTCGCTGGGCAAAATCGGTGCCGGTGGCCAGAGGAAGCCGGTGGCTCACGCCAACCTGAAGCTGCCTCGCCCCGGTCAGGTGCTGCAACTCCGCATCGACAAACCGCCGCTGATCGGCGAGCAGCGCCCTTCCCAGGGGGGTCTGGAACCAGCGCTCGAAACTTTCATGCCTGGCCGAAAAATCAACTGCGTCGGAATCACTCACCGTTGCGCCACTCCGTGAAGGCCGAACCCGTGGTTGGGGCCTTGTATTTAATGCTCTATCATATCAGTCACATTCGATAAGCACATGTGGGGCCCTATGCTGACCATCTCCGCGATACCTGCGTTCAGTGACAACTATATCTGGTGTCTGTCTGACACCTCCAATGGCAAAGCCCTGATCGTGGACCCCGGGCAGGCGCAACCGGTTCTGGACCACCTGGCTGAACAGCACCTGACTCTGGACACCATTCTGGTCACCCATCACCATCCGGACCATGTGGGAGGCGTTAAAGAACTCCGATCCGCCTTCCCTGACTGCCGGGTGACCGGTCCGGCGGACTCTCCGTTCCAGGGCAGTACCAACAAGGTGCACCCGGGAGATGAGGTGATCTGGGAAGACATTACCTTCCAGGTGCTCGGTGTTCCTGGCCATACCCTCGATCACATTGCCTACTTTACCGATGTGGAGGTTGCAGGCCGGCCGGTTCTGTTCTGCGGCGACACCCTGTTTGTATGCGGTTGTGGTCGTTTGTTTGAGGGCTCGCCGGAGCAGATGCGCCAATCGCTGCAGACCCTTCGGGCTTTGCCCGGAAAGACCGCCGTCTATTGCGCTCATGAATATACCCTGGCGAACCTTCGCTTCGCCCGTAGCTGGCTACCCCAGGACGACGCATTGAAAGATTTTGAGGAACAGTGCCGGACGGCGCGGGACGCCGGCAAAGCGACAGTGCCTTCAGTTCTGGCAGATGAAAAGCGCCTCAACCCGTTTCTGCGCTGGGACGATCCTGCGGTGGTCGATGCCGCCCGGTCCTACTGTACCAGGCAGGGGCTGCCGGCCGATTCGGACAACGCCATATTTGCCGCCATCCGACATGGCAAGGACAACTTCTGACGCCGGGGTACACGCGATTAACAAATCCTCTCATCGACGTAACGAGAGGTTTCTTGACCCCTTGAAAAGCGGTCCCATAGAATCGTTGCAACTTTGTGACCGTAAATTATTCAATATGCCGGATTTTCAGACGTGGGACCCGGCTTCAATCTGGAACCGGATGTCTCTTATGTCGGTCAGACAATTGTCGTTTTTGTTTCTCACCGGAGCCCTCGTCAGCGGGTGCAGTATTCTGGATGGACAGGCTCAGGATAATCCCCTGAACTCCGAAAAAGTCACTGTAGCAGCGGGAGACGACGGCCTTAAACAGTCCGTTGTATCCGGAGAGAACCGAGATGCTGCCCGTAATGAGCCGCTGGATGAAGCCATAGCGCCCGAGCTCAAGGCTGCGGCGAGGGATGCCCGCGACAAGCTCGACAATCCGGTCCAGGAACCCCCTGAGGCGGAGGTTGTTGAGAAAGACCTTTGGGCAAAACTCCGTTCCGGGTTTGTACTGAATCATGACGTGGACAATGAGCGTGTTCGTGATCAACTGAACTGGTATGCGAGTCACCCGGGCTATATCGACCGAGTGGTTGAGCGGGGAAGCCGTTACCTGTATTACATTCTGAACCAGACGGAAAAGCGCGGGCTTCCAGCGGAATACGCCCTTTTACCCGTTGTTGAGAGTGCCTTCGATCCCTTCGCCTACTCCCATGGTCGCGCAGCCGGCCTCTGGCAGTTCATTCCCTCAACCGGGAAACATTTCGGTCTGAGACAGAACTGGTGGCACGATGAACGGCGCGACGTTGTGGCTGCCACCGATGCGGCTCTTACCTATCTTGAACGGCTGGCAAACCGGTTCGATGGTGACCATACGCTGGCGCTGGCCGCTTATAACAGCGGTGGTGGCACTGTGTCCAGCGCCATGCGCCGTAATCGCAACAGCAACAGGCCCACCGATTTCTGGTCACTTCAGTTGCCGCGGGAAACCCGCCACTATGTGCCGAAACTGATCGCGCTGGCAAAGATCTTTGACGATCCCGAGGCCTATGGCATTGAACTGCCCGCGCTGAAGGACGAACCCCATTTCGAGATCGTCGAAACCGGATCCCAACTGGATCTTGCGCAGGCAGCGGAAATGGCCGGCGTGGACATTGATGAAATCTACCTGCTCAACCCTTCTTACAACCGCTGGGCAACCACTCCTGAAGGCCCGCACCGTTTGCTGGTGCCGGTTGAAAATGCGGAAACCTTCCGGTCGGCACTGGCGCAGATACCGGCCAAAAACCGGGTTTCCTGGCGCAATTATGTGGTGAAATCCGGCGATAGCCTGAACTCCATCTCCCGCAACTTTTCGACCACACCGTCGGTGCTTCAGCAGGTCAATAACCTGAACAGTGACCTGATCCGGATTGGCCAACGCCTGCTTATTCCCTCTGCCTCCAAGGGCAGTGACGCCTATGTACTCAGTGCTTCCCAGCGCCTTAACCGCAAACAGTCCCGGGAGCGGGACGGCAGCAAGGTTCGGTACACTGTTCGCAAGGGCGATACCTTCTGGGACATTGCCCGGGAGCACCGGGTGTCAGTTCGCGAGGTTGCAGCCTGGAACGGCATGGCACCGGGAGACCCCCTGATGCCCGGCAAGGAGCTGGTTATCTGGTCGAAGACCAGCCAACCGACGGTATTGGCAGCCAACAGCGCACGAGGCGAGGCGATGGTTCGGAAGGTGGGTTACCGTGTTCGCAAAGGCGACTCCCTGGCCCGTATTGCCAGCCGTTTTTCCGTAAATGTGCAGGACATCGCAAGCTGGAACGACCTGAAGATGTCACGTTATCTGCAACCCGGACAAAGTCTGGTACTCTACGTTGATATCCGAAACAGTCCCTGACGCGCGAGACTCATGACAAGAACACGGAAAGCCTCAACCCTTACGTCACTCTTTTCCGTACTGGCGTTCGTCGCCATACCCGTTTTCTCCCCGGTTTCTGCCGCTGGAACGGCTGAACCGAAGCATGGCATCGCCATGCACGGCGAGCCGAAATACCCGGCCGGATTCAGCCACTTCGACTATGTGAATGCAAAAGCGCCTAAAGGCGGCACCCTGAAGATGGCCGTGGTTGCCAACGGGTTTGATTCCTTCAACCCCTTCGATATCCGGGGCGTGGCCGCTGCGGGCATCAGCACCTACCTTTACGACACCCTCCTGGAATCCTCCGATGATGAGCCGTTTTCAGCCTATGGCCTGATTGCAGAATCCCTGGAAACACCGGAAGACCGCGGTTATGTGGTGTTCAACCTCCGGGAACAGGCAAGATTTCAGGATGGCGAACCGATCACCGCCAAAGATGTGAAGTTTTCCTTTGAGACCCTTACCACCAAGGGCCACCCCTTTTTCAGAAACTATTACGCGGATGTCAGCAAGGTCACCATTGAAGGCTCCCACCGTGTCCGCTTTGATTTCAGCGGCACCAGTAACCGGGAACTGCCACTGATTCTGGGGCAGATGCCGATACTTCCGGCCCATTACTGGGAAGACCGGGAGTTTGGAGAGAACGGCCTTACTCCGCCGGTTGGCAGTGGTCCTTACCGCATCGGCAGCTTTGAGGCCGGGCGCTCGATCACCTATCAGAGGATGGATAACTACTGGGCCCGGGACCTGGGTGTACGCAAAGGCCGGTTCAACTTCGACCAGATTACCTACGACTACTATACCGACGACACCGTCGCCCTGGAAGGCTTCAAGGCCGGCAGCTTTGACTTCCGCCTCGAGTCCTCCGCCAAGAACTGGGCCACCGCCTATACCGGTGAAAAATTTGAAAACGGCACGATCGTAAAAGAGGCCATTGAGCATCATCGCCCGACCGGTATGCAGGGTTTTGCCTTCAACACCCGCAGAGACGTGTTTTCCGACCCTTTGGTCCGTGAAGCCCTTGCCTATGGATTCGACTTTGAGTGGACCAACAAAAACCTGTTCTTCGGCCAGTACACCCGTACGGACAGCTATTTCGAAAACAGTGAACTGGCATCGACAGGCCTTCCACAAGGCCGGGAACTGGAAATACTGGAACCTTTCCAGGATCAGCTCGATGACGATGTCTTTACCGAAGAATACACACCACCAGAGACAGACGGTCAGTCTGGTTTGCGGCAGAACCTTAAAACCGCGCTGGAGCTTCTCAGGAAAGCGGGGTATGAAATCCGGGACGGCAAGATGGTACATGGGAAAACCGGAGAACCACTGGCTTTCGAGATCCTGTTGTTTCAGAAAAGCTTTGAACGGGTTGTCCTGCCCTTCAAGAACAATCTTGCCCGCCTTGGTATTGATGTAACAGTTCGCCTGGTGGACAGCAACCAGTACATTCAGCGTCTCCGTGAGTTCGATTACGACATGATCACCCAGGTCTTCGGTCAGTCTGACTCACCGGGTAACGAGCAGCGGGAGTACTGGCATTCCTCAACGGTAGACGCGAAGGGATCCAGGAATTACATGGGCGTGAGTGATCCCGTTGTCGACGAGCTGGTCAATATAGTCATTCAGGCACCAGACCGGGAAGAGCTGGTACATCGTGTAAGGGCCCTTGACCGGGTCCTGCTGAACGGCCATTACGTGATTCCTCACTGGCATCTGACCCGGGACCGGGTGGCCTACTGGAATTTCCTCCGGCGTCCCGCAGAGACCCCGAAAAACGGCGTTGATCTGAACAACTGGTGGGCGAAGCCCTGAGGAATCCGCCGATAAATGGGCATCTACATACTCAGGCGTCTGGCGCTGATTATCCCCACGCTGATCGGGATCATGCTGCTCAATTTTGTCATCGTGCAGGCCGCGCCGGGCGGCCCGATTGAGCAGCTCATTGCGGAAATGGAAGGCCACGGCGGCAGCGCCCTGGCCAGAGCGTCCGGCGGTGGCAGCGGCGGTGAGGTAGCGGACTCCTCCGGCGACAGCCGCAGCTCCCGTGGCATCCCCGATGAGCTTCTGAAAGAAATCGAAGTGATGTACGGCTTCGACAAGCCGGCCCACGAGCGCTTTTTCAAGATGCTTGGAGACTACGCCACTTTCAACTTCGGAGACTCCTTCTTTCGGGAAAGAAGTGTTATCGATCTGATCCTGGACAAAATACCCGTGTCCATATCCCTCGGCCTCTGGTCAACCCTGATTATCTATTTCATTTCCATTCCCCTGGGCATCCGCAAGGCCGTCAGCGACGGCTCCCGGTTCGATGTATGGACCAGCTCGGCCATCGTGGTCGGCTATGCCATTCCGGGTTTCCTGTTCGCCATCCTGCTGATTGTCCTGTTTGCCGGCGGCAGCTATTTCGACTGGTTCCCCCTGCGGGGCCTCACGTCCTCGAATTTCGAGGAGCTGGCCTGGTACCAGAAGGTCGGTGATTACTTCTGGCATCTGGCACTGCCGGTTACGGCTAACGTTATCGGTGGTTTCGCCACGCTGACTTTGCTCACCAAAAACTCCTTCCTTGATGAAATCGGAAAACAGTATGTGGTGACTGCCCGGGCCAAGGGGCTTGGTGAAAAAGAAGTGCTATACGGGCACGTGTTCCGTAACGCCATGCTGATCGTTATCGCCAGCCTGCCCGGTGTGCTTGTTGCCCTGTTCTTCACGGGCTCGCTACTTATCGAAGTCATTTTTTCCCTGGATGGTCTGGGGCTCCTGGGCTTCGAAGCCGCCCTGAACCGGGACTATCCGGTGATTTTCGGTACCCTGTACATATTCACACTGATGGGCCTGATTCTGAAACTGATCAGCGACATCACCTACGTACTGGTGGACCCGCGAATCGACTTTGAAAGCCGGGAGGGTGCGTGAGCTTCCGGTCTCTGACACCCGTTCAGCAAAGACGACTGAGAAACTTCCGGAACAACCGACGGGGGTTCTGGTCTCTCTGGCTTTTCCTCGCTCTCTTCGGCCTTTCCCTGGTGGCTGAGCTGATCGCCAACGACTCCCCTCTCATTGTTTCCTACAAGGGAGAGTTCTATTTTCCGGTTGTTGAATCGGTGCCGGAGGAAACGTATGGCGGCTTCCTGCCTACCGAGGCCAATTACCGGGACCCTTTTATTGCCGGCGAGATCAAGGCCAATGGCTGGATGCTCTGGCCACCCATCCGGTTCAGTTACAACACGATCAATTACGATCTTGAGGTCCCCTCACCGGCGCCGCCCAGCGCGGAGAACTGGCTGGGAACCGATGACCAGGGGCGGGACGTCGCTGCCAGGGTAATCTATGGCTTCCGGATTTCTGTGCTCTTTGGTCTGACACTGACCATCGCCAGTTGCATTGTCGGAGTCATTGTCGGCGCCGTTCAGGGCTTTTACGGTGGCAAAATCGACCTGCTGGGTCAGCGCTTTATTGAGATCTGGTCCGGCCTGCCAGTGCTGTATCTGTTAATCATTCTTTCCAGTATTGTTCAGCCAAATTTCTGGTGGCTGCTTGGGATCATGCTGCTTTTCAGCTGGATGGGGCTGGTGGATGTGGTACGTGCAGAGTTCCTGCGGGCCCGTAATTTCGAATATGTGAAGGCTGCCCGGGCGCTGGGGCTGGACAACGGCAAGATCATGTTCCGGCATATCCTGCCCAATGCCATGGTGGCCACCCTCACCTTTTTACCGTTTATCCTGACCGGGGCGATTACCGGTCTGACCTCCCTGGATTTTCTGGGCTTTGGCCTGCCCTCGGGTTCGCCATCCCTCGGCGAACTGATCGCCCAGGGCAAAGCCAATCTCCATGCACCCTGGCTCGGGATTTCCGCGTTCGTGTCCCTGTCACTGATGCTCACCCTGCTGGTGTTTGTCGGCGAAGCCGTTCGTGATGCCTTTGATCCGAGAAAGAGCTGATATGAACCACCTGCTTCAGATTTCCGATCTTTCTATCCGGTTCGATCAGGGCCCGGCGGCGGTTGATGGCCTGTCACTGGCTATTCGCGAGGGCGAGACACTGGCGTTGGTGGGTGAAAGCGGCTCCGGGAAATCCATTTCCGCGCTTTCGATCCTGCGCCTTCTGGATGCACGCCATGCCCGTTACCCGAGCGGGCAGATCCGCTATCGGGGCGAAGACCTGCTGGCCGCCACCGAAAAGCGAATGCGCCAGATCCGCGGCCGCGAGATCGGGATGATCTTCCAGGAGCCGATGACTTCCCTGAACCCGCTGCACACGGTGGAAAAGCAAATCAGCGAGACACTGGAACTGCACAAGGGAATGCGGGGGCCACGGGCCAGGCGACGGTGTCTGGAACTGCTGGAGCTGGTGGGCATACAGAACCCGGGAAGCAAACTGGGCGCCTACCCGCATCAGCTCTCCGGCGGCCAGAAACAACGGGTGATGATTGCCATGGCCCTGGCCAACGAGCCGGATCTTCTGATTGCGGACGAACCGACGACGGCGCTGGACGTAACCGTGCAAAAACAGGTGCTGGAGCTGCTCCGGGATCTACAGAAAAAGCTGGGCATGGCAATTCTGTTGATTACCCACGATCTCTCCATCGTGCACCGCTACGCGGATCGGGTTGCGGTGATGGAACACGGCAAACTGGTGGAGGAAGCAGATACAAAAGACCTGTTTTCGTCCCCCCGGCATGCCTACACCAAAAAGCTTCTGGATGCGGAACCACCAGAAGCGCCGTTGGCATTGGGGCAGAATGCCGAGGCACTGCTTACTGTTGACCAGCTGGACGTTCGCTTTGCTATCCGGAAAACCCTGTTTGGCAAGGTAAAAGAGTCGTTTCATGCCGTACAGAGCGCCGGATTTGAACTGAACCGCGGTGAAACCCTCGGCATTGTCGGTGAAAGCGGCAGTGGCAAAACGACCATTGGCCACGCCCTGCTCAAGCTCACCGCCAGCACCGGCAGCATCCGCCTGGCGGGAGAAGAACTGGCGTTTCTCAACCAGAAAGAGTTCCGCCCCTGGCGCCGCCGGGTTCAGATCGTGTTCCAGGATCCGTTCGGAAGCCTCAGCCCGAGGATGTCGATTGCCGAAATTGTCCGTGAGGGCCTGGAAATTCATGATCGGGAAAACGCCAGTGAACATGACCGGAAAGTGATCCGGGCGCTCACCGATGTTGGCCTGGATCCGGAGGCACGGCACCGCTACCCCCATGAATTCTCCGGGGGCCAACGCCAGCGGATTGCCATTGCCCGGGCGCTGGTGCTGCAACCGGATCTGATTATTCTCGACGAACCTACCTCGGCCCTGGACCGCACCGTCCAGAAGCAGGTAATTGAGCTGTTGCGGGATATCCAGGCCCGTTATGGTCTAAGCTATATCTTTATCAGCCACGATCTGGCCGTTGTGCGTGCCCTCAGCCATAAACTGCTGGTGCTGCAGCATGGCCGGATTGTTGAATACGGAAACGCGGCCGACATCTTCCGCTTACCCCGCGCGGACTATACTCGCGAGCTGCTGAATGCCGCGTTCTTTTACCAGAACACAACTACGACTATTTGAGCGTTACCCTGGCCAGACCACATCAGGGATAATGCACCAAAATCAGGAACACAGGGAGAACGATCCATGGGAATCCTCAGTGGCAAGAAAGCACTGATCGTTGGCGTAGCCAGCAAACTGTCCATCGCTTACGGCATTGCCGAGGCTTTCGCCCGGGAAGGCGCCGAACTGGCGTTTACCTACCAGAATGAAAAGCTGCAGCCACGGGTTGAAAAATTCGCGGAACAATGGGGCAGCAAGCTGACCTTCCCCTGCGATGTCGCCAGCGACGACGAAATCGAAAATGTCTTCAGGGAGCTCGGCAAACACTGGGACAACATCGACATCATCGTGCACGCGGTTGGCTATGCTCCGGGCCACGAGCTTGATGGCAACTATGTTGACGTGACCACCCGCGAAGGCTTCCGAATCGCCCACGACATCAGCTCCTACAGCTTTGTCGCCCTGGCCAAGGGCGCCCGCGGCATGATGCATGAAGGCAGCTCCCTGATCACCCTGAGCTACCTGGGGGCTGAAAAGGTTCTGCAGAATTACAACGTCATGGGCCTTGCCAAGGCATCCCTTGAAGCAAACGTTCGCTACATGGCTGCCAGCCTCGGCCGGGACGGCATCCGCGTGAACGGCATTTCCGCGGGCCCGATCAAGACGCTGGCCGCTTCCGGCATCAAGAGCTTCCGGAAAATGCTGGCGGAAAATGCCAGGCGCGCACCGCTTCGTCGCAATGTAACCATTGATGAAGTGGGTAACGCCGCCGCGTTTCTGGGATCGGACATGGCCAGTGGCGTTACCGGCGAGATCATGTACGTCGACGCCGGTTTCAACATCACCGGTATGGGCGAACTGGAAGAGTAGGTTTTCCCTCCCCGCTGAATCAGCGAAAGGGCCGGCTTGATGCCGGCTTTTTTCGTCTGACGGATTGTAACCTTGACTGGCTGCACTCCCTCAGCCCCGCCGTCAGCCCTCGGACATGGCCCTGGCCACCGCCTCCACCCACTCAATGTATGCGGTTTCGTCGGACTCGATAATCCGCACGCCCACCAAAAAGGCAGACTCGTGGGGCCGGCACCAGACCACTTCCACCATCAACTGGAAGGGCTGGTCGTGATTGCCCAGAAACACCATCGCCGGTAGCAGTGCATCCAGTGAGACCGGCTCGGCAGAAAACAGGCAAAGCCCGCCGGCCGAAATATCGCGAATACCACATACCAGTTCCTTGCCAGCAGGCCCGGCATCTTCCAACGTTCCCGGAGGACCGGATTCGAGCGCCAGAATAGCCCGGGCCCGGGCAGTCAGCCGGTAATCCGCCCGGTTATCCTGATCAATACAGGGTTCGTGCTGCGTTCCGAAGCTGTAATCGTTATCTGTCATTGTTGTTATTCCTGCATCAGCGATCAATTTCGGCCTACCCGGATACGGCCAACTACCCTGCTGAGGGTGTCATCGAATTCTGCGGAGGTTCCGAGAACCCGGATCTGCCCCTCAACAATACCCCCTACCAGCCCGTCTTCAATAAACTCGCGCCGGTTGAGTCCCAGCCGGTCTACAAACACCAGTTTTCTGGAGGCGTTGATTCGTACTGCCAGTTTCAGCCTTGCCGGCTCTTCCGAAGCGTCGTCTGGCTGCACGACAATCCAGCCACCCAGCTTGATGCCGTCGACCTGCTTCTCGGCCAGAAGCGTTTTCTCCATTCGGATTCGTTCCTGCCCGGCCTTCTCGTCAGCTATACGCTGCTCTTCCACTGCCTGCCGTTGGCGTTCAAGTTCCGCTTCCCTTGCCGCCTCCAGCTCCCTGCGGCGTTCCTGGGCCACCTCTTTCTCGCGCCGGAGTTCTTCCGCCCGCACTCTGGCAGCCTCGGCGGCCTGTTCCCGTAGGCGGCGTTGCTTGTTACACACGCGGGCCAACAGCTCCACGGTCTCCGCAAGCACCTTGCCAAAAGGCGTGAGTGTCGGCAGTGTCCGGAGTTGCTGCTTACCCAAAGCCTGCTGGAAGTCACCCCAGGGCTGAAGCCCCAATTTTACGCCGGCACCGTTTGTCCAGAGAATTTCTGCCGATTCGCCCAGAAACGCATAGAAAAAGCGGCGTTGCTCGCCCAAACCTTCACCTTCGACAAACCACTGGCCCTCAAAGGATTCGAATGCTTCTTTCGGCGGCGTTTCGAACCCCAGCCAGGCCGGATCCCATTGAAAGCTGCCGGCCGCCGGAAGGGCATCAACCAGGTCCGGCACCTCACCCCGAAGCCGGGACACCATAACGGCCTCAATGCCGGACAGCGCATCTGCTGGTAAGGGCCTGTTGTGCACCCTGCCCCAGACGTCGAGAATCCGGTCTCCGATTTGCTCCCCCACATGATAGAGCCGGTTCCGGTCTTTATCCGAGAGCGAAGGGTCGCCAATCCAGACCAGCCATTCAAGGAGCTTGCTGGCGTGCCGGAAGGTTTCACCCTCCAGGCCGGAATCCCATACCGACTGTTTCAGCAGACCCTGCCAGTAATCCAGGATAAACCGGACGATGGACACAGGCACCCGGCGCCCCTGTAATGCGCGCCCGATCAGCGCCCTTGAAACCTGGTCTGCCTTGCGTTGTCTGGCCGCCCCGTGCTCCGTCTCCAGCAGCCGCTGCCTGAGTTTTCCGGCCTGGGCATTTCGTTTGGCCGCATCTTCCTGCCACTGTTGGCAAAAGGCTTCCAGGGATTCCACGCTGCCGGATTCGAAACTTGCCGACACGGCAATTACAAGGGCATCAAGCTGATCAAGCAGAACCTTGCCGGAACGACCTCCGGAATCGTTCCAGCCACGCCACTCCTGCAAACTGTCCAGCCACGCCAGCAGGGTTTCGCTGAATGTTTTTTTACCATCAAGGTTCATTCGCCAGGCGAAGTAAAACCTGAGCCGTGCAATCCTGCGGGCGAGGCCCGGGTGCAAGCCGCTGGTTTTAAGGAAAACATCCATGATGCGATCGGCAACATAGGCAGCGTTGATCTGGCGGGCCGACCACTCCAGGTGTACGGAGCGGATAACCTGGGTAACGCGTTCATCCCGTTGTTCAGACCAGCAGGAGAGCAGCAATGGGCGCCAGTCGCTTATGGCATCCGGTGCAAGCTTTCCGGCAGGGTACGGAAGATCAGGAACCCGGATACCGGCCAGGACGTCGTCTATTTTGCCCGAAACCGCCCGTCGGGAAGGCACATCCTGCGGTCTCTGCCTGTGTCGTGACATCCGTTCCCCGTACTTAAGAAGCGTTGAAAAGACCCTGTAAATGACGCAGTATAACCAACTCGCCGGGGTTTACCGCAACATTGCACCGGTGTTATTCGCGTCAATCTGTAACTCTGCCGGCACCGTCGATCGCACATCAGGGTTGCAAGGATCAGAATCGGGGAAACAGAACAACATGTCGGGCAACAAGCTAGAGAATCTGAATGTGGCGAGCCAGGAAACACTGATCACTCCTGAAGCGCTGAAAAAGGAGATGCCACTCTCCGAGAAGGCCGCTGAGACCGTATCCAAGGGTCGCCAGGCTATCTACGACATTATGGACGGCAAAGACCACCGGCTGTTCGTGGTCGTTGGCCCCTGCTCCATTCACGACGTTGAAGCCGCCCGGGATTATGCCACGCGACTGAAGAAACTGGCCGACGAAGTCAGTGACACCCTGCTGATCGTAATGCGCGTCTATTTTGAAAAGCCCCGTACTACCGTTGGCTGGAAAGGCCTGATCAACGATCCGCACCTGAACGACACTTTTGATATTGAGCAGGGGCTGCATATCGGCCGCCGTTTGCTGCTGGACATCAATGAGCTTGGATTGCCGGCGGCCACCGAGGCACTCGATCCGATCTCCCCCCAGTATCTCCAGGACACCATCGCCTGGTCCGCCATCGGCGCACGTACCACGGAATCCCAGACGCACCGGGAAATGAGCAGTGGCCTGTCCATGGCGATCGGCTTCAAGAACGGCACCGATGGCAGCCTCGATGTGGCGGTCAACGCCATGAAGTCGGTCTCACACCCCCACAGTTTCCTGGGCATTGACCAGCAAGGCCAGGTGGCCATCATCCGTACCAGGGGTAATAACTATGGCCACGTTGTTCTGCGTGGCGGTGGCGGCAAGCCCAACTACGATTCCGTCAGTGTGGCCCTGTGCGAGCAGGCACTGGACAAGGCCGGCCTGCGCAAATCCGTGATGATCGATTGCAGTCACGCCAATTCCAGCAAGGACCCGGCTATCCAGCCGCTGGTTATGCAGGATGTGACCCACCAGATTCTTGAGGGTAACTCCTCAATCCAGAGCCTGATGGTTGAGAGCAACATCAACTGGGGCAACCAGCCTCTTCCCGGCAATCTGGCCGACCTGAAATACGGCGTCTCCGTGACCGACGCCTGTATTGACTGGCCAACCACGGAGAAAGCTGTCCGGGATATGCGCGAGAAGCTGAAGGATGTGCTGCCGAAACGCAAGATCGGCTAGGCGCCATCAGTATCAGAACGGGGAGCCTCAGCTCCCCGTCACACCACCTACCCAGTCCAGCCGGTCCCTTAATGTCACAACCTGGCCGATAATCACCAGGGTCGGCGCCTGAACCGCGTCCGCCTCCACCCTGTCTACAATGTTGCAGAGATTGCCAGTCACCACACGCTGCTCTTTCGTGGTTCCCCTTGATACCAGCGCCACAGGCATGTCTTCAGACATACCATGGTCGATCAGCTGCCGGCAGATGATGGGCAGACCCACCAGCCCCATGTAGAACACCAGAGTCTGGTTGTTCTGGACAAAGTCCTTCCAGGGCAGGTCGCAGGTATCGTTCTTGAGGTGGCCGGTAACGAACCGGACCGACTGGGCATGATCCCGATGGGTCAGTGGTATGCCGGCATAGGCGGCGCAGCCGGAGGCCGCGGTAATACCCGGCACTACCTGGAAGCGCACCCCCGCCTCCGCCAGGGTTTCGATCTCTTCCCCACCCCGGCCGAAAATGAACGGATCACCGCCCTTCAGGCGAACCACTTTGCGGCCCTGCCTGGCCAGATCCACCAGACGCTGGTTAATCTGATCCTGGGGCAAGGTGTGGTTGGCCCGTTGCTTCCCGACGTGGATCATCTCTGCCGATTCGGGAATCAAAGCCAGTATTTCCGGTGAGACCAGGCGGTCGTAGAGTACCACCTCCGCCGAGGTAATCAGCCGCCAGGCCTTGAGAGTCAGCAGCTCAGGGTCACCAGGGCCGGCCCCGACAAGGGCTACCTCACCTGCGGATGTGTTCGGATTCGAGGTAACCGGATTAACCCTGTACCGGACCGGTGCAGGGCGTGCACCAACGCCCGTTCCTGGTGCGCTTTCTGGTTGATCACTCATTGGATTTGGTCAATGCCTCCCATGTACGGCTTCAGAACTTCCGGAACCAGAATGCTGCCATCGGCCTGCTGATAGTTCTCCATAACCGCAATAAGGGCACGGCCAACAGCAAGACCGGAACCGTTCAGGGTATGAACAGGTTCAGGCTTCCCGGTTTCCGGGTTTCGCCAACGTGCATGCATGCGCCGTGCCTGAAAATCGCGGGTGTTGGAACAGGAGGAGATCTCACGGAACTTGTCCTGCCCCGGCAGCCAGACTTCCAGATCGTAGGTCTTGGCGGCGGAAAAGCCCATATCGCCGCCACACAGCGCGACGACGCGATAAGGCAGCTCCAGCAACTGAAGCACCTTTTCGGCATGGCCGGTCAGCGTTTCCAGGGCGGCTTCGGAGTCTTCGGGGCGCACCACCTGGACGAGCTCTACCTTATCGAACTGGTGCTGGCGGATCATGCCGCGGGTGTCACGGCCGTAGGAACCGGCTTCGCTGCGGAAACACGGGGTATGGCAGACCATCTTCAGGGGCAGCTCTTTGGCGTCCAGAATGCTGTCAGACACCAGGTTTGTGGCCGGCACTTCGGCGGTCGGGATCAGGTAAAGTGGATTTTCCCCTTCTGTCTTGAAAAGGTCTTCCTCGAATTTCGGCAGCTGGCCGGTTCCATACAGCGTATCGGCATTCACCAGATAGGGAACGTAGGTCTCCAGATAACCGTGCTCACGGGTGTGCAGATCCAGCATGAACTGGGCCAGAGCACGATGAAGACGGGCCACAGGGCCACGCATCACTGCAAACCGGGAATGGGCAAGGCGGGTTGCGGTCTCGAAGTCGAGGCCGTTCAGGCTGTCACCCAGGGCGACGTGGTCTTTGGGCTCGAAATCGAAGTGCTTCGGAGTGCCCCAGGTACGGACCTCAAGGTTATCCTCTTCGCTCTCGCCGGCGGGAACGTCTTCATCCGGAAGATTGGGAATGCCGGCCAGGAAAGCGTTCAGCTCTTCCTGAAGTGCGCGCAGCTCATCTTCCGCCCCGGATTTCTTCGTCTTCAGATTTTCCACTTCGTCCAGCAACGGCTGGATGTCCTCACCGGCGGCCTTGGCCTTGCCGATCGATCTGGACCGTTTGTTCTGCTCGCTCTGCAGAGTTTCCGTGCGCACCTGCAGGGCACGACGGCGCTCCTCAAGCTGCTCGAAGGTGGCGGTATCGAATTCGAAATTCTTGATGGCCAGCCGACGGGCGATCTCTTCTGTCTGGGTACGGACACGTTTGGGATCGAGCATGATTATCCTGAGTCTTCCGGTTAGCGATGTAATGATTGACTGGCCATTATACCCGCACTGGTGCTGGTGGCTACCGCAGTGAAAGGCTCAGCGGTAGCGTTTACGGGGACTTTCAGTGTTGCGGGAATCAAGCCGCTGGCGTTTCTCGGCCAGCTTGATTTCCAGACCACGATTGACGGGCTCATAATACCGGCGCTGGTGGATGGCTTCGGGAAGGTAGGACTCCCCGGCTGCAAACCCCTCGGGTTCGTCGTGGGCATACCGGTAGGTGTCCCCGTGGCCCATGCTTTTCATCAGTTTGGTTGGCGCATTTCGAAGGTGCACCGGTACTTCGTAGTCCGGGTCCTGGCGGATATCCGCCATGCACCGGTTAAAGGCCTTGTAGACGGCATTACTCTTGGGCGCCAGCGCCAGATAGGTAACGGCCTGGGCAAGAGCCAGTTCACCCTCCGGTGAGCCGAGCCTCTCCTGGGCATCCCAGGCTTCCATGCTCAATTGCAAGGCGCGGGGGTCGGCATTGCCGATGTCTTCACTGGCAATACGAACCAGTCGCCGGGCCACATACAGCGGATCACAGCCACCATCCAGCATCCGGCACAGCCAGTAAAGCGAACCATCCGGGTCGGAACCGCGAACCGACTTATGCAGGGCGGAAATCTGATCGTAGAACACATCACCGCCTTTATCGAAACGGCGCAGGCTGGTCTGCATGACCTGCTCAAGCTGATCCGCCGTTATCCGGTCGTTTCCTGCCGCGTCCGGCTCGGCAAGATCGGCAGCCACTTCCAGAATATTCAGCGCACGACGTGCATCTCCGCCGGAGGCCGAAGCCATCAGGGTTAACACGTCGTCTTCGACCATCAGGCGGCCGCCAAACCCCTCCCCGACTACCAGCGCACGTCGCAACAGCCGGAGAATGTCCTCTTCCCCGAGATTCCTGAGTACGTAGACACGTGTGCGCGACAGCAGTGCGCTGTTCAGCTCAAAGGAAGGGTTTTCGGTGGTGGCACCGACAAAAATGAAAGTGCCGTCTTCGATGTGCGGCAGGAAGGCATCCTGCTGGCTTTTGTTGAACCGGTGGACCTCGTCCACGAACAACAGAGTGTCCCGCCCCTGGGACTGCTTTCGGTTGCGGGCCCGCTCGACGACAGCGCGAATCTCTTTCACGCCGCTCAGAACGGCTGAAACCGTCTCGAAACTCAGGTCACCGACGTTGGCCAGCAATTGGGCAAAGGTGGTTTTACCAACACCGGGAGGCCCCCAGAGGATCATCGAGTGGAGTTGCCCCTGCTCCACCGCACGCCTGAGGGGCTTGCCCGGGCCGACCAGGTGGGCCTGCCCGACATAGTCGTCGAGGGTTGCCGGCCGCATTCTCGCAGCAAGAGGCCGGAAGCCTCCGGCTTCCGTGAACAGGCTGTCCTGCATCAGGCCCCGTCCTGGATAATATCGACGCCCTCCGGGTATTCGAGGGTAAAGGCGCTGGCTTCAACCGGCTCGTTCAGCCTGATCCGGTCAAAGCTCAGAATGCTGATCTGGGACAGGGAGTCCTGCATTCGCATTTCCTGCAACTCCCCCTTGAAAAAGGTCAGCCTCAGGGATATGAACAGGGAATCCGGGCTTCGTGGCTCCAGGGTAAACTCACGGGTATGGTCACCAATCTGGCGGCCGGACACCCGGTAGGTTTCTTCCAGGTTATCCACTTCACCGCTGAGCAGCAGTGCCGGTGTGGATTGCACCCGGTCGTCCAGATTATGAATCGTCACCTGCTCCAGGTCCGGATCGTAGACCTCAACGGTGTCACCGTTGCTCACGATAAACTGGGAAAGTGGCGCACTGGTTTCCCAGTAGAACAGGCCCGGACGCTTGGCTTTCAGGGAACCGCGGGTTTCCTGCACCTTGTTGCCGTTTCCGTTGACCACGATCTGGATAAAATCCGCCTGGTAGGATTCGTAGCTTTCCAGCAGGGAGGCCAGTTCACCGGCCCCGGCGCTGGAATTGGTTTCGCCAGCCACGGCAACACTGGTGAAGAAGCCAATAAACGCCAGCGTTAGCAGGCGGTTCAGGAATGACTGTCGCATTACAACTTACTCCTAATCTCTTGGTGGAGGCGGAGCCAGAACTTCGCGGGCGCCATTGTGGCCCGCGGCGCTCACCACGCCCGATGCTTCCATGGCATCAACCAGGTTTGCAGCCCGGTTGTACCCGATCTTGAACTTCCGTTGCACGGACGAAATCGAGACACGGCGACCTTCGGTGACGAAGGCAACTGCCTCGTCAAACAGGGCGTCTCCCTCGCTGTCGCCGCCTTCGGACAGGTTCGGCACGCCCGGCAGGCTCTCACCCTCGGCACCGCTCAGCACATCGTCCACGTACACTGGTTCGCCCCGGGCCTTCCAGGCACTGACCACACGATGAACCTCGTCATCATCCACAAACGCCCCGTGCACCCTGACCGGCAACCCAGAGCCCGGAGGCAGGTAAAGCATGTCACCGTGGCCCAGCAGCTGTTCAGCGCCGCCCTGATCCAGCACGGTCCGGGAATCGATCTTGGACGAGACCTGGAAGGACATCCGGGTTGGAATATTGGCCTTGATCAGACCTGTGATCACGTCAACGGACGGGCGCTGTGTCGCCAGAATAAGGTGAATACCGGCCGCCCTTGCCTTTTGCGCAATCCGGGCAATCAGCTCCTCAACCTTTTTGCCAACGATCATCATCATGTCGGCAAATTCGTCGATCACCACCACAATGAACGGCAGCGTTTCGAGTTCTGGCCGTTCCTGCTCGTCATTGGCAAGGTATTCGTCCGGCTTCCAGAACGGATCCAGCAGCGGCTCACCCGCCGCCACCGCATCCTTTACCTTGCGGTTGTAACCGGCGAGGTTACGAACCCCGAGGCTGGCCATCAGCCTGTACCGCCGCTCCATTTCGGCAACGCACCAGCGCAGGGCATTGGCCGCTTCCTTCATGTCGGTGACCACCGGCGCCAGCAAGTGGGGAATGCCATCGTAGATGCTCAGCTCGAGCATCTTCGGGTCAACCATGATAAAGCGGACATCTTCGGGGCCGGCCTTGAGCAGCATACTCAGCAGCATGGCGTTAACGCCAACGGATTTACCGGAACCGGTGGTGCCGGCTACCAGCAGGTGCGGCATCTTTGCCAGGTTGGCCACCATGGGATTGCCGCCGATGTCGTTACCCAGCGCCAGGGTCAGCGGTGAGCTGGACTCCTGGAATACCCGCGCGCCCAACACTTCACTGAGACGGACCATTTCCCGCTCTTCATTGGGAATCTCGATACCAACCACGGATTTGCCGGGAATAACCTCAACAACCCGAACGCTCAGTACCGCCAGTGACCGGGCCAGATCCTTGGCAAGATTAGAGATTTTGCTGACCTTTACCCCGGCCGCAGGCTTGATTTCAAATCGGGTGATAACGGGGCCGGGATTAACCTCGACCACTTCCACGGAAACCCCGAAGTCCGCCAGCTTCTCTTCCAGCAATCGGGACATATGCTCGAGGGATGCTTCCGAATAGCCCTTCTCCTGATGCTCCTCGGGGGGATCAAGCAGGGAAATGGGCGGGATCGGGCTTTCAATATCTTCCAGCAACGATGGCTGTTTGTTGCTCTTGTCGTTTGACCGGGACGGCTGTTCGTCCTTCTTGAACGGTGAAATCTTCAGAGAACGGCCTGCCGGCTGAGGGGCCGCTGCGTTTTGCAATTTTTCAGGCTTGATGGCACTGGCAGGCGCCTCGTCCCGCGAGCTGAAGCTCTCGAGCCGCGCCGGCTCCGGATCAACAGTCGCAAACAATCCGTCCAGACCCGGTTCGACACGATCCCCGGAGGGCTTCGTAGCTGCCTTGGGCTTTTTCGGTTTTTTCGGACCGAAGCCAGGGATGTGCTGCCACCATCGCCGGCCCGTCGCCTTGTCTCTAGTTCCGGGTTTTTCGGTCGGGGGTATTCGATCCTTGATAACCGGCGGTTCCGCCTTCGGTGCAGACCCTGGTGCAGGCCCTTCCCGGGAATCCGGCCTGGCCGTGGCCGGTTTGCGGCCACCGCTGAACAAACCCTTGATCGCCAACCCGGTTTTCAGGGTCATGCTACCCACCTGATCCATCAGCCAGAACCAGGACAATCCCGTAGTGACGGTCAGGGCAAACAGAAAAATAGCAATCAGAAGCAGAGTGGTTGCCGGCAGGTTGAAGAAGCGCACCATGGCATCCGCCACTGTCGTTCCAAGCACTCCACCGGACGATACGCCAAGGCCGAACACCGAGTACAGCGACAAAAGGCTGGTTGCCGAGAGCAGAATCAGCAAAAACCCGCCAAAGCGCATCAGAAACAGCGGCCAGTGCAGATCCAGGGAATCATTGCGGCGACGGATGAGCATCAGGGCGTAGCCTGCAATCATCAGGGGGAACAGGTAAGCCACATGGCCAAAGAAATCCATGAACAGACTGGCCAGCCAGGCGCCGGTGCGACCGGCGTAGTTCTGGACGCTGGTGTCGTGGCCGATACTGGCCCAGCCCGGGTCTGAAGGGCTGAAGGTCACCAGTGCCATGGACAGGTAGATGCAGAGAGAAATTAACGCAATCACAGCGCCTTCACGGGCGCCCTGTGCAACCAGTCGGCGAAAGCGCAGCTGCTTCTCTGTCAGTTCCTGTGGTGCTCTTTTCGCTTTTGCGGATTCGGCCATGAATGCTCAGACGTTGTCGGTGCTTGCGTTCCGAAGCGCCTGAAAGCCCCTTGCAAGGTCGGTTTTCAGGTCTTCAACTGCTTCAATCCCAACGGAAATACGAATCAGGTTTTCCGTGATCCCGGCACGTTCCTTGTCCTCCGGCGACAATCGCCCGTGAGTCGTGGTAGCCGGGTGGGTAATGGTGGTTTTGACATCACCCAGGTTCGCGGTGATGGAAATCATCCGGGTAGCGTCAATGAATCCCCACGCCTCTTCACGGGCGCCTTTGAGCCGGAACGACAACACCCCCCCGAAACCCTTCTGCTGTTTTTTCGCCAGGTCGTGCTGGGGGTGGCTCTCAAGCCCGGCATAGAACACACATTCCACCGCCGGTTGCTGTTCCAGCCACAAGGCCAACTCTAACGCATTGTCACAATGGGCGCGCATACGAATTGGTAAGGTTTCCAGGCCCTTCTGGAAAACCCAGGCATTGAAAGGGCTCATGGTCGGGCCCGCGGACCGCAGGAAGCCGTAGACCTCTTCCATCATCTTTTCAGAGCCCACCACCACGCCGCCGACGCACCGGCCCTGGCCGTCCAGATATTTGGTGGCGGAATGGATCACGATATCCGCCCCCTGCTCCAATGGCCTCTGGAGGACCGGAGTGCAGAAACAGTTATCCACCACGAACAGTGCATCGCTGTCGCGGGCCAGCTGAGCCAGCCCGGCCATATCCGCTACTTCGCACAACGGATTGGACGGAGTCTCAATGAACAGCATGCGGGTTTCCGGGCGCACCGATGCGCTCCATTCTTCCATGTCCGTCAGGCTGACAAACGAGGTTTCCACCCCAAACCTTGCCATGTACTTCTGGAACAGCACATTGGTGGTTCCGAATACGCCCCGCGAGCAGACAACATGATTGCCACTTTGCAGCAGCGCCATGCAGGTGCTCAGGATTGCGGCCATGCCGGAGGCGGTTGCCACCGCCCGCTCGCCACCTTCCATGGCCGCAATCCGGGCTTCGAAGGCCTGAACCGTCGGATTGGTGAAGCGGGAGTAGATGTTGCCCGGCTCATCTCCGCCAAAACGGGCAGCCGCCTGGGCGGCGCTGCCGTAGACAAAGCTGGACGTGGGAAATATGGCGTCGCTGTGCTCAAGCTGGCCGGTGCGGATCTGCCCCGCCCTCACCGCCAGGGTATCAACGGACATACCCTCAAGATCCGATTCCGGAATCCAGACAGTTTCTTCGCGGCGTAAGGTCATCAACGTCTCCTGCCTGATACGGCGGCTTCAGTCTTCGTCGTTGTACAAATCAATAATACCGTTATCACTGGATGTGGCTCCGGTACTCTCGAAACGTTTGTCGTCGTTGCGCAGTTCTTCGAGCCGGTTAAGGTAGGCCGCATCGACATCTCCGGTCACATACTTACCGGTGAAGACCGAGCACTCCCAGCCCTCAATATCGTCATTCACGTCACTGACGCAGGTTACCAGATCATCCAGGTCCTGATAGAGCAGCCAGTCCGCGCCAATCAGCTCCCGGATCTCTTCAACGGTGCAGTCGTGAGCAATCAGCTCGCTGGCAGAGGGCATGTCGATCCCGTACACGTTCGGGTAGCGAACGGGGGGCGCTGCCGACGCAAAATAGACTTTGCGGGCACCCGCATCCCGCGCCATCTGGACAATCTCCTTACAGGTGGTGCCGCGCACGATCGAGTCGTCCACCAGCATCACATTCTTGCCCCGGAACTCAAGATCGATCGGGTTCAGCTTCTGGCGAACGGACTTCTTCCGCATTTTCTGGCCAGGCATGATGAACGTCCGGCCGATGTAGCGGTTCTTGATAAAGCCTTCCCGGAATTTGACCCCAAGGCGATGGGCCATCTGCATGGCGGAGGTCCGGCTGGTGTCCGGAATCGGTATCACCACATCGATATCATGGTCCGGGCACTCTCGCAGAACTTTCTCGGCCAGGGTCTCCCCCATCCGCAGGCGCGCCTTGTAGACCGACACCTTGTCAAGGATGGAGTCCGGGCGGGCGAAATACACATGCTCGAAAATACACGGGAAAAGATGCGGATCTTCGGCGCACTGACGGGTGTAGAGGGTGCCGTCGGTTTCGATGTAGACGGCCTCGCCCGGCGCAATATCACGAACCAGGGTATAACCCGCGGCACTCAGAGCCACGCTTTCCGAGGCGATCATGTATTCCTTCCGGCCATCCTCAGCGGTTCGCTCGCCGTAGCAGGCCGGCCGGATTCCGTTCGGGTCCCGGAAGCCGACAATGCCGTAACCGGTAATCATCGCAATCACGGCATAGGCACCCCGGCAGCGTTTGTGCACGGCGCTTACCGCTGAAAAAATTTCGTCCTTGGTGGGATCGAGCTTACCCAGCTTCTGCAGTTCATGGGCGAACACGTTCAACAGCACTTCCGAATCCGAATTGGTGTTGATGTGGCGAAGATCGGTCCGGAACAGGTCCTTGCTGAGATCATCGGCATTGGTCAGGTTGCCGTTATGGGCCAGGGTAATGCCGTAGGGGCTGTTTACATAGAACGGCTGGGCTTCGGCGGAACTGGAACTGCCGGCTGTCGGGTAACGCACATGCCCGATACCCACGTTACCGACCAGACGGCGCATATGCCGGGTGTGAAACACGTCCCGCACCAGCCCGTTATCCTTGCGAAGGTAAAAACGATCATCCTGAAAAGTAACAATGCCCGCCGCATCCTGGCCCCGGTGCTGAAGTACAGTCAGCGCATCATAGAGCGACTGATTGACGTTGGAAGTACTGACGATGCCGACAATGCCACACATGGATAAGGTGTTCTCCGAGTGTTAAAACTGAATGTTAGCGGGACGCAGACGCGGGTTCCACGCCTTCCTGCAGTGTACCGGGTACCGGTTCTCGCGCACCCTCGGGCGCAGGCCCCAGAAAACGCGCAAATTCATCGCCCAGGGTCCGCCGGGACCAGTCTTCAACCACCGCAAGACGATCGATGATAATGGACGTTCGCCACCAGGTATCCTGTGCCAGTGGGGTATATCGGGTGAAGGCGATGGCGACAATCACGACCACAACACCTCGCAAGAGCCCGAACCCCATGCCAAGTACCCGATCCGTGGCTGAAAGCCCTGTGACCCTGATCAGGTGACCAATCATATTGTTAATGATGGCTCCGACAATGAGCGTTCCAAAGAAGAGTATGGCGAAGGCGGCAATGAGCCTGACCAGGGGCGTTTCTACCGTGCTTTCCAGCAGGCTTTGCATTTGTGGATGGAAGGTTCTGGCAAGGATGAACGCGCCAACCCAGGTCACCAGAGACAGGGCTTCTTTTACGAAACCCCGCTTCAGACTGATGAGCGTGGAAACTGTAATCAGGGCGATAATGACCCAGTCAATCCAGATCAGCGCTTCCATGGAAAACCCGGTGGAGAAAAGGAAGCGCGAATTCTATCAGGAAACCCCGGTTCGCCAAACCGCCTTACCCACATAAAACCGCTTGAGCGTGGCTATTTTTGGCCGGACGTGACCAGGCTGTTCACGCCAAACGCATCATCCACGGCTCGTTTTGCTGCTTCGGCTTCCGACCTGGTGGCAAACGGACCGCTGAAAACCCGGGTAAGCGTGGTATCTCCACGGACTACGGCCTGGAGGTGAGAGCCATAGCCCTTTTCCCGAACCTTGTCCCGCAACCGGCGGGCATTGTCTTCGTTGCCAAAACTTCCCAGCTGGACCACCCAGGCGCCCTCAAGGGAGCGCTCGTACTCGGCCGTTTCCGGCTCAGCGGGCTCCCTGACCTCGGGAACGGGCGCGGAGGCAACGGGCGCGGAATCGGAGCCTTCTTCCAGAATCCGGTACGCGGGCGAGTCCTTGCTCTCCCCTGCCCCAGGTTCAGGCACATCAGGTGCGTTCTCGCTGAGCTCATAGGAAGGCGCCGGTGCGACTTCGGTTTCAGGCGCCTCAACTTCAGGGAAAGGGGGTTCTTCCGGAATTTTGATGGTTGTGGAACTACGTTCCGAGTGCGGCTCGTCAAAAAGCATGGGAACAAAGATAACCGCTAGGGAAACGAGTACCAACGCCCCGATTATTCTCTGTTTCAATCCATCCACGTTACCAGGCTCCCATCTGTTGTGACTGCGCTGTTGTGACTGCGCCGCGAGAGACGCCTACCCGCAGATACTAACCGTCCGGCAGCCGGAACTCAAAGGCAGACCCGCTGCCATGGACAAAGTTTAAGGCAGTCAGATCAGCCCCGGGGCTCGCTTTTGTGACGCAGAGTGAAGCAGAATTTCCCGAGCCTGGGCGACGGTATGGAACGAACCGAAAACAACCACCAGATCATCCGCTGATGCATTCGACAATGCGGTATTCAGTGCCTGCAGGACGGTTTCGGAGGCGCTCACAGCCGTCAGCCCGGCGGCCCACAGCCTGTCTTTCAGGACTGCCCCGGAAAGCCCCCTGGGAGCATCAAGCCCCGCCAGGTACCAGTGATCCACTACTCCGGCCATGGCTCTGCCAACGCCTTCAACATCCTTGTCGGCCAGCGCCGCATAAACGGCGTGAACCTCTTTCCCCGGCGTTTTCAGGCTCTCCAACTGGCCAGACAACCAGCCCGCAGCATGAGGGTTGTGGCCCACATCAACCAAGATATCCGGACGCTTTCCAAGCAATTCGAATCGACCGGGGACACTCAGGATGGAAAGGGTCTGTTCGATCGCAGCACTATCCAGCTCCGGCTCAAGATTACGGATGGCCACGACTGCCGCAGCGACACTTTTCAGCGGCAACGGCCCGGCCGGCAAGCGAATCAACTGGCCCCCATATTCCAGAGCCGGACCGGAATTCGAATCTCTGCCGCCTTCACGCGGTGACAGGTGATAATCACGCTCCAGCAGTGCCAGATCAACCTTCTGCGCCGCAACCTGCTGAAGCACGGAACGGGGCGGATCATTGTCGGCATAGACCGCGGGGATACCCGGCCTCAGCACGCCGGCCTTTTCAAAGCCGATAACCTCCCGGTTATCGCCAAGAAAGGCAACGTGATCGATGTCCACCGATGTCAGTATGGCGAAATCGGCATCCAGAACATTCACTGCATCCAGCCGCCCGCCCAGACCAACCTCCAGAATCCAGTGATTGACGCCCGCATTGGCGAAGGCCACGAACGCCGCCAGTGTACCAAATTCGAAATAGGTCAAAGAGACCTTTCCCCGGGCTGCCTCAACCACCTCAAACGCCTTTACCAGTTCTGCATCCGAGATATCGGTACCGTCCAGGCGAACACGCTCGTTGTAGCTCTGGAGATGAGGTGAAGTGTAGGCTCCGGTGCGGCGCCCCGCAGCCCGCAACAGAGCCTCAACCGCTGCAACCGCACTACCCTTGCCGTTGGTACCGGCGACAGTAATGATGCGTGCTTCCGGTTTGCGACGGAAGAGCCGACGAAACACTATCAGGACCCGGTCAAGCCCCAGGTCAATCTCGGTTGGGTGTATCGCTTCAAGGTAGGCAAGCCACTGGTCAACTGTGGCACCAGCCCCCGGAGAAACCGGGGGCCGGACAGAGCGGCTACTCGGTGGGGGCATCGATTTCGGGCTTTTCTGACACATCAAACTCGATAGGCTCTTCCGTGCCCGGACGTTCCTGACCAGTGAACTTGGCCAGAACGTGGGCAATCCGCTCCCGCATCTGGTGGCGGTGAAGGATCATATCAATCGCCCCGTGCTCCAGCAGGAACTCACTGCGCTGGAACCCTTCAGGAAGCTTTTCACGAACCGTCTGCTCGATGACCCGAGGCCCGGCAAAACCGATCAGCGCATTTGGCTCGGCGATATTCAGGTCGCCCAGCATTGCCAGACTGGCCGAAACGCCGCCAAAGACCGGGTCCGTCATGACCGAAATATAGGGAATTCCTTCCTGTTTCATACGCTCCAGAACAGCAGCGGTTTTGGACATCTGCATCAATGACAGAATCGCTTCCTGCATTCGCGCACCGCCACTGGCCGAGAAACAGACGAGGGGAATGCGGTGCTCCAGAGCGACGTTGGCGGCCTGAACGAATTTCTCGCCGACCACCTGACCCATGGAACCGCCGAGGAAGTTGAACTCGAAGGAGCAGGCAACGAGTGGAACACCCAGAGTCGTCCCCCTCATTGCAATCAGGGCGTCCTTCTCTCCTGTCGCCTTCTGGGCTTGGGACAGACGGTCTTTGTAGCGCTTGGTATCCTTGAACTTCAGGCGATCCCATGGCTCAAGCTCAGCCGAAATCTCTTCCCGGCCATCCTCGTCAAGGAATGCATCCAGGCGCCGACGGGCATTAACCCTGAGATGGTGGTTGCATTTCGGGCAAACATCGAGATTTTTCTCAAGCTCCGGCTTGTAGAGAAAGGCGCCGCATTTGGGGCATTTCTTCCACAGCCCCTCCGGCACACCGGTTCTCTGCTTGGATTCCGAGCGAATCTTGCTCGGCATGATCTTGTCCAGCCAGTTACTCATGGTTTCATCCTGTCCTTTGATGCCTGTTTGCCCTCACCCCTGATCAATCAGGAGGCCAGGCTGTCCAGCGCTTCACGCATCGGGTGGAGCAGATCCGTCAATGCTCGTTTGAGCTGGCCGGTATCTGCCTGATTTCTGGCTATTGTATCGACCAGGACACTGCCAACAATTACACCATCGGATACCCGGCCGACTGCAGCAGCCGTTTCCGCATCCCGGATACCGAAGCCGACGCCCACGGGAAGCGCTGTCAGTTCGTGAATGTGGTTCACTTTGGCGGCAACCTCTTCCACGTTGATGGTGGCAGAGCCTGTCACACCCTTGATTGAAACATAGTACACATAACCGGAAGAGTGCTCACTGATTGCACGGATCCGGTCATCAGTCGTGGTCGGTGCCAGCAAAAAGATGGCATCCAGATTGCGCTCGGTAAACAGAGGAGCCACCTCGTCGGCCTCTTCCGGCGGCAGATCGACCGTCAGGATGCCATCCACACCCGCGTCTTTGGCCGCATCCGCGAATTTTTCATAGCCCATCGCCTCCATGGGGTTCAGATACCCCATCAGAACCACCGGCGTGCTGTCGTTGGTCTTGCGGAACTCCTTGACCATGCCGATAACCTGCCGGAGGGAGGTTCCATGGACCAGCGCCCGCTCGCAGGCCAGCTGAATGACGGGACCGTCCGCCATCGGATCCGAGAATGGCACCCCCAGTTCAATGATGTCAGCGCCGGCCGCCACCAGGGTATGCATCAGGTCTACCGTCACATCGGGATGCGGGTCTCCGGCGGTAATGTAGGGGATAAGTGCCTTGCGACCTTGTCCTTTAAGGGTATTGAGAACCCCTTCGATTCGGCTCATGCCTGCTCCTGTTGATTCTTCAGATCTCGATGCCTTCAAGCTTGGCAACGGTGTTTATGTCCTTGTCGCCGCGGCCGGAGACATTGATGACCACGGCCTGGTCTTTGTCCATGGTTGCCGCCAGTTTGATGGCGTAAGCCACCGCGTGCGCAGTTTCCAGGGCGGGCATGATGCCTTCAACGCGGGTCAATTTGCGGAAACCTTCCATAGCTTCATCGTCGGTGACCGATACATAGTGGGCCCGGCCAATGTCCTTTAGCCAGCTGTGCTCCGGCCCGACACCCGGGTAGTCCAGGCCGGCACTGACAGAATGAGTGTCGGCAATCTGGCCATTCTCATCTTCCATCAGGTAGGTCCGGTTACCGTGCAGCACGCCCGGCCGACCGGCGCAGAGAGGTGCCGCGTGTTTTCCGGTTTCAATGCCCAGGCCACCGGCTTCAACCCCATACAGCTCCACGGATTCGTCCGCGAGGAACGGATAGAACATACCTATCGCATTTGAACCGCCGCCGACACAGGCCACCAGTGCATCTGGCAATTTACCGGTCTTCTCAAGGCACTGACGACGGGTTTCACGACCGATTACCGACTGGAAATCCCGAACCAGCATCGGATACGGGTGTGGCCCCGCCACAGTGCCAATGATGTAAAAGGTGTTATCAACGTGCGCCACCCAGTCCCGCATGGCATCGTTCATGGCATCCTTCAGCGTTTTAGAGCCACTTTGCACGGCATGGACCTGAGCGCCCAGCAGCTTCATCCGGAAGACGTTCAGAGATTGGCGCTGAACGTCCTCGGCACCCATAAACACATGACACTCAAGCCCCAGACGGGCGCAGACCGTTGCCGTCGCAACACCGTGCTGGCCGGCACCGGTCTCTGCAATAATCCGTTTCTTCCCCAGGAAACTGGCGAGCAATGCCTGGCCAATCGTGTTGTTCACCTTGTGGGCGCCGGTGTGGCAAAGATCTTCACGCTTGAGCCAGATCTGCGCACCGCCGGTCTCCCGGGTCAGGCGCTCGGCAAAGTAAAGAGGCGTGGGCCGGCCCACGTAATCCGCCAGTTCCTTGTCGAACCGCGCCTGAAATTCCGGGTCTTTCCTGAGGCGGTTATATTCTTTCTCGAGTGTCATCAGGGAATCCATCAGAGTCTCGGAAACAAACCGCCCACCGAAGGCCCCGAAGTGACCCCGCGCGTCCGGCAGTGCGCTCAGCATTTCTTCAGTCAGTTTTACAGACACGGTGAACCTCTTTGATAAAATGAGAAATTTTCTGGATATCCTTGATGCCTTTGCCTTGTTCAACACCGCCGCTGACATCCACCGCCCACGGTTTCACCTGGTTTACCGCGGCAAATACGTTAGCAGAAGACAACCCGCCGGCCAATATGAGCGGCAGTGGCCGGTCCTCCGGTATCAGCTCCCAGTTGAAGCCCTTCCCGGTACCGCCGTATTTTTCCGGATCCCAGGCATCTACCAGCAAACCGGCAGAGTCCCGGAACTCTTCAAACGCACGCTCGATCTGACCGGATTCCCGAACCCGGACGGCCTTGATCCAGCGGCGCCCGAAGCCTGAGCAGAAAGCGGCAGTTTCGTCGCCATGAAACTGAAGAAGATCCAGCGGGACCTTGTCGAGCACTGTCTCGAGTTCCTGCCGAGAGGGATTCACAAACAGGCCGACAACGGACACAAACGCAGGGATGCGGCGAACCAGAGCCGCGGCCTGATCCGCATTGACTGACCGCGGGCTTGGCCCATAGAAGACGAACCCCAGAGCGTCCGCGCCGCATTCAACCGCCGCATCAACGTCCTCAGGGCGAGTCAGGCCGCATATTTTTACGCGTGCGCTCATTGGCTCAGAACCCGTTGCTTGAGATGGATATGTGTGGGCGTCAGGGGGCGGTTTTCCGCCCGACTGTACCACGGCCTCACAAAGCCGGGGCCACACTCGGCAGCAGGCAAACCGAACTCACCGGGATAACCCACATCAACCAGATACAGACCATGGGGAGGCGCGGTAACACCGGCCACTGTCCGGTCTCTGGCAGCCAGTATCTCATGAATCCACTCTACTGGCTGCTTCCCTGAACCCACTGCCATCAACGCCCCGGCAATATTCCGCACCATGTGATGCAAAAATGCGTTGGCCTGCACATCAATTACGACAAAGTTACGTTTCCGGGTTACCGAGATCCTTTCCAGGAAACGGATCGGCGTTCGGGACTGGCAGCCGGCTGCGCGGAAGGACGAGAAATCGTGCTCACCTGTCAGCGCCTGTGCTGCCTCATGCATTCGCTCGGCATCGAGAGGGCGGAATGTCCAGCTCACCTGCCCCCGCTGGATACCGGGCCGCACCGGGTGGTTGCAGATGATGTAGCGGTAGCGGCGGTACGTGGCTGAAAAACGGGCATGGAAATCGCCCTCGCCATTCCCGGCCCAGTGCACGGAAATATCATCAGGCAATGCAGTATTAATGCCCATCACCCAGGATCGGAGGTTCCGCACCGAAGGGGTATCGAAATGGGCAATCTGGTAACTCGCGTGAACACCGGCGTCTGTGCGCCCTGCACAAACCAGATCCACGGGGTGATCGGCGACCTTTGCGACCGCTTTGGTAAGTTCGGCTTCGACCGACCGGACGCCGGATTTCTGGAGCTGCCAGCCGTGGAAACTGCGACCATCGTACTCAAACGCAAGCGCGACGCGCCCTGCACCGATGGCGTTATCCGTGGTGAGTTGCTGGGTTTCAAGAAACAAGTGCGAATCCGGAAAGTATGTTTCTGTAAAAACAAAGCGCCGGCTTGATGCCGGGAGTCAACCCGGCGGCCGGCGCTTGCTGCCTGTTAGACCCGATTATAACGGATCAGGACAGATTTTTAAGGAGATCTTGTGCCTCCGCTCTCTGATCTTCGCTGCCTTCCAGGGCGACTTCTTCGAGGATGTCCCTGGCGCCATCAGCGTCACCCATCTCGATGTAGGCCCGCGCAAGATCAAGCTTGGTGGCAGCCTCATCGGTACCGGCGAGGAAATCGAAGTCGTCGTCATCCCCAAGATCGTTCTCGTCAATATCAGCAACAGACGAACGGGAAAACTCCCCGGCCACCTCATCGGATGCAACCGGCAAGTCCAGATCTTCATCTGAAGCCTCATCGACGTCAGCCGGGAGGTCCTGGTCATCAAGGCCATCTGCAGCGCCCTGCTGCTCAAGCTCCTCGGCCCCCTCAACGGTCTCTTCAGGACCGGCTTCCTCGGCATCGCCCAGAACATCGCCTTCTGCGAGGGTGTCTTCAAGGCCCAGTTCCTCATCCAGTGAAGCGGGCTCTTCCTCATCGTGATTCGCCGAATCCGCGGAATCGGAGAACTCTTCCATCAGCGCCAGGTCTTCATCTGACACATCCAGCTCAAGATCATCCAGAGAGGATTCTTCCATCTCGCTACCGCCCAGCTCGTCCTCTTCTTCACCGGCTACCTTGTCGAGCTCGGCATCAAGTTCATCAAGAAAGGACTCGTCCAGAGAATCGATATCAGCTTCAGAGTCTTCTTCAGACAGACTGACCTCATCGGCAGCCTCACCCGACTCACCCGCTGGCGTCTCTTCCCCCAGATCACTCTCGTCGAGCTCCAGACCCAGATCTTCTTCGACCTCATCGGGCTTTGTTTCAGGGTCGGCAGATTCATCAAGATCCATCCCGAACTCTGAGGACATATCCCACTCACCGGACTCCCCAGGCTCAGGAGTTTTTTCTTCTCCGGACTCGAGTTCAATGCCCGAGAGGTCGTATTCGATCAGGTCATCCTTGCTTTCTTCTTTCTGGTCTTCCGATCCAGAAGCTTCCGGTTCTTCAAACTCATTCAGATCAAAGTCTGAAAGATCGGAATCGAAGTCACCAAATTCGTTCTCGGCCGGCTCTTCCTGCTCCGAATCGAACCGATCCGCCAAGAGCTCTTCAGATGCAGGTTTGTCTTCACCAGGAACCGAGTCTTCACCAGGAACCGAGTCTTCACCAGGAACCGAGTCGTCACCCGCCCCCTTTTCGGAATCGTAAGAGGCCGCGAAGGAGTCTGAGCGAAGCTGTGATTCAAGGTCATCGATGCTAGGCATGGACTCCGCTTCTTCCAGTCTCGCCCGCAACTCGTTCGCTGTCGTCAGGGCTTCCTCGTCATCCAGTGCCTGGATTTCACCAAACTGCCTTTCAAAGGATTCACGATCCTGGGTATCGGCATATACACCCAACAGCTTCAGACGCAGATCAGTGCGGCTTGGTTCGCGGGAGATTGCTGTTTCCAGCGTTTGTGCTGCCTGATCGTGACGACCATAGGCTATGTACGTGTCTGCTTCTTCGAGGGCGTCACTGGCGACTGATTCCTGATCGCCCTCATCCAGATTCAGATCAAAGGAATCTGTACCTTCCTCCGTTTCGCTGTTCAGCTGTTCGTAAAACGCCTTTTCCCGGTTCGCATTGCGACGGGCAAGGAGCAGGAGCAGCAACAGAAGAATGATCAGGCCACCCCCAAGGGCAATCTGGTACATCGGGTTGTTGGTGATCGCATCAATAACATTAGCCGGAAAGCCCTTCTCTGCAGCAGGAGCCTGAGGTGCCGGCTTTGGTTCGGGCTCTGCAGCCTGCGAAGGCTGAGAGGCCGCAGGGGCTGGCCCGGTAACGTCTTCGCTCATGTCTTCAGAAGTCGCGTCGGTACCGGCACCAGCCTCCGCCATGACCTGTTCATCAGATGGCGAGGCAGCATCGGCGGCCGCGCCTTCCGGTGCATCTTCAGCCCCCGCCAGTTCAGCGGTTTCCGATCCGGGTTCGGCCTGCTCACCGGACACGGCGGGCTCAACCTCTCCGGTGACCTTCTCATCCGCAACGGCGGTTTCTTCCTGAGGTGTCACGCCCTCAGCCGCCGCAGTACCGGCAGCCTCGCTCTCACCAGGGGCAGCCTGCTCCGGAGAGTCAGCCCCGGTTGCCTGTTGAATCTCGGCAAGCTGGGTATTTTTCAGTTCAAGCAGACGCTGTAGTGTCTGAACCTGATCCTGAAGATCTTCTACCCGGCTGTTCAGCTCTGTATTTTCACGTCGTGCGCTTTCCAGCTCTTCCATCGCAACAGCAGTGCCGGCGTCAACGCCACCAGGCAGCTGGCCATCCCCGCCGGCCGAGCCGCCTTCGGACGTATCGCGACCGGATTCCCCAGAGACAACCAGCTTCAGCTCATCACCACCCGCCGCCAGCTCCTGGGCCACAGGCTGCTGCCGCTGGCTCGCAGTTGCATCAACGGTACGCCGGGGCGACTGAAATTCCTGATTCTGCTGGCTGACGATGCGGATTGCCTGAGCACGCGTCCGGCTCTGTATCTGGTCAATGGAGGGTACACGGAGCACTTCGCCGCGCTTCAGGCGATTGATGTTATTGTTGATGAATGCATCCGGATTCAGGTCCTGTATTGCAAGCATGACCTGCTGCATGGAAACATTGTCATTGGGGCGTACGCGGGAAGCAATAGTCCACAAGGTATCGGATGGCCCGGTTGGCCCGAAGGTACCCGCCTGATATCCCGCGCCCAGTGACCGTTCGGCCTGCGACTGACGGCGCAAAGACTCCTGGCTGCGGGTTGCTGCTGGCTGGCGGGCCGTTTCCGTGGAAGCCGCCGCAGGTACATTAACCTGCTCCTGTATCCCCGAGTCCTCTGCGTATACAGGCGGATCAACGAGAACGGCGTATTCACGCATCAATCGACCGCTCGGCCAGGTCATTTCCAGCAGGAAATTGAGGTACGGTTCCCTCAGGGGCTCGCGCGAGGAAACGTTAACAACGAGACTGCCATCGTTACGGGTAACCACCTGGAACCTGAGCTTGCTGAGAAACTGGTTGCGATCCAGCCCCACCCGTTCGTATGCCTGTTCCGAAGCAATGTTGACGAATACATCCCCTGGATCAACGCCACGGCTCTGGGGCAGAACAATCTCCGCATCCAGTGGCTCATTCAGATAGGACTGAAGTTCAATTTCACCCAGCCCAAGGGCCTGTGCGACGCCGGACCCAAGCCCTCCCGCCAGAGCCAGGGCAACCGCAAGCTTGCGTACCTTCATGCTTTTTCCTTTCCAGTCTCCGTTATTCGTTACTGCTTTTTTCAAACAGAATCGGACGAGGTTGGATGACTTCCGTCTGGATAATTCTCGTTATTATGTGTTCTTTTTAATATTCAGCCCGGCAAGTATTGTTGATAAAACCCCTTTTATCAATCAATCAGCCGCAATCCTTGCACCATTTTTTTATCAATCGCGCGGAACTGCCTAGCGCTCCTGAAAATAACAGGGGCGGAGGCTGAAATCAGCCTCCGCCCCCTTACCGGTTTACTGAAACCGGACACAGTTGGCATTTATTGCCTCTGCGTAACAATTCTTAACGCTCCTGAAGGATCCGGAGCATACGACGCAGCGGTTCGGCAGCACCCCAGAGCAACTGATCACCCACGGTGAACGCGGAAATATACTCCGGCCCCATGGCCAGCTTGCGGATGCGGCCAATCGGCACACTCAGGGTACCGGTAACCTTCGCCGGAGTCAGTTCCTCAATAGTCGCATCACGATCATTGGGGATAACCTTTACCCAGTCATTGGCCTTCGCCAGGATCGACTCAATTTCTGAAACCGGCAGGTCCTTCTTCAGCTTGATGGTCAGTGCCTGACTGTGGGAGCGCATAGCGCCAATCCGCACGCAGATACCATCAATTGGAATCGGGTTGTCCGAACGACCCAGAATCTTGTTGGTCTCTACACCGGCTTTCCACTCTTCCTTGCTCATACCGTTATCGAGCTGCTTGTCGATAAACGGAATCAGGCTACCGGCCAGCGGTACCTGGAAGTGCTCGGTGGGGAACCCATCGGACCGCATGGTTTCGGTCACCTTCCGGTCAATCTCGAGGATTGCGGAAGACGGATCGTCCAGCTCGGCTTTCACGCTGTTGTTGAGCTCACCCATCTGGTTCAGCAATTCACGCATGTTCTGCGCGCCGGAGCCAGAGGCCGCCTGATAGGTCATGGGCGATACCCACTCGATCAGGTCCTGCTCAAGCAGGCCGCCCAGGGCCAGCATCATCAGGCTTACGGTGCAGTTACCGCCAATGTAATCCTTGACACCCTTGTCCAGCGCAGCATCAATAACATTGCGGTTGACCGGATCCAGAACAATAACCGAGTGGTCAACCATTCGGAGCGTGGATGCAGCATCAATCCAGTAGCCTTCCCAGCCCGCGTCACGGAGCTTCTGGTAAACCGCACCGGTGTAATCGCCACCCTGACAGGTCACGATCACATCCAGGGTTTTCAGAATCTCAACGTCGAACGCGTCCTGGAGTGCAGGAACGCCCTCCTTGCCTACATCCGGTGCTGGCTTGCCAGCCTGGGACGTGGTGAAAAAGACCGGTTCGATATCGGCGAAATCGTTTTCTTCACGCATGCGCTGCATGAGGACCGAGCCCACCATGCCACGCCAACCTACAAGTCCAACTCGCTTCATGTGCGATCTTTGAACCTCGTTTTATGCCCGCCCACTGCCTTTATCGCTGGCAGGGAGAGGATGGATGATCCCGCGGCAACTGCATCCCGTTACCGTCGGGTCTCGAATACACTGACTTCAGAAGCGCTGATTATAACGCAGTGAGCACTGCCTCGCCCATCTCCCGGGTGGAGACCCTGGTTGCGCCTTCAGACATGATATCTGCCGTTCGCAGCCCCTGATCCAGAACCTTGCTGACCGCAGCTTCAATCGCTTCAGCGGCTTTTTCCTCGTTGAGACTGTACCGCAACATCATGGCAGCACTGAGGATAGTGGCCAGCGGATTGGCAATGCCCTTGCCGGCAATATCCGGCGCCGAACCGTGACAGGGCTCATACATACCCTGCTTTTCGGAGTTCAGCGACGCCGACGGCAACATGCCAATGGAGCCGGTGAGCATAGCCGCTTCGTCCGAAAGAATATCACCAAACATGTTGCCAGTCACAATCACATCGAACTGCTTGGGTGCGCGCACCAGCTGCATGGCGGCGTTATCCACGTACATGTGGGACAGCTCCACATCCGGGTATTCCCGGCGCAGATCGTTCATGATTTCCCGCCACAGAACCGTCACTTCCAGCACATTCGCCTTGTCAACGGAACACAGCTTCCTGCCCCGCTGCTGAGCCGCCTCAAACGCGACACGCCCTATACGACGAATTTCCGATTCTGTATAGGCGTAGGTGTTGTAGCCCTGACGCTCTCCGCTTTCCAGTTCGCGAACGCCGCGCGGCTGGCCAAAATAGATGCCGCCGGTCAGTTCCCGGACAATCAGGATGTCCAGGCCGGATACCACTTCAGGCTTCAGCGACGACGCCGAGGCCAGCTGCGGATACAGGATGGCCGGGCGCAGGTTGGCAAACAGCTCAAGATTGGATCGCAACCCCAGCAATCCCTTCTCGGGGCGCCTGGCCATCGGGAGACTGTCCCATTGCGGGCCGCCAACGGCACCCAGCAGGATGGCATCGGCTTTAGTGGCTTTTTCCAGCGTTTCATCCGGAAGCGGGCTATCCGTTGCATCGATTGCCGCGCCGCCGACCAGGCCGGACTCGAAGCTCAGGCCAAGACTGAACTGTTCGTTGATCTTGTGGAGTACCTTTTCCGCTTCGGCAACAATTTCCGGACCAATGCCATCGCCGGGGAGCATTAAGACTGTTCTGGACATAGTTTTTCCTTCCAAGATTCTTTTTTTGGATTTAGCTACCGGCGCCAAACAGCCAGGGCGCGGTTTTACGACGGCTGTCTTCATACGATTTGATGGCATCCGCATCTTCCAGCGTGACACCGATATCGTCCAGGCCGTTAAGCAGGCAATGACGGCGGAAGTCATCCACCTCGAAACTGAATGTCTCACCAGAAGGCGTGGTCACTGTCCTGGCCTCAAGATCCACAGACAGCTGATAGCCTTCGCCCTGCGCCACTTCCTGGAACAGCCGGCCTACCACTTCTTCCGGAAGAACAATGGGTAACAACCCATTCTTAAAGCAGTTGTTATAAAAGATATCGGCAAAACTCGGGGCAATAATCACCCGGAAACCGAAATCTTCCAGCGCCCAGGGCGCGTGTTCGCGGCTGGAACCGCAGCCAAAATTGCGGCGCGCCAAGAGCACACTGGCATTCTTGTATCTGTCCTGATTCAGAACAAAATCGGGGTTGATCGGGCGTTTGGCGCAATCCTGATCCGGCTTGCCTTCATCCAGGTACCGCAGCTCATCAAACAGATTCGGCCCGAAGCCGGTGCGCTTGATGGACTTCAGAAACTGCTTGGGAATAATCATGTCCGTATCCACATTGGAACGGTCCATGGGGGCGACAACGCCCTGATGTTGCGTAAATGCGCGCATGGTTCTCTCCTGTGGATCAGTTCATCAACTCACGGACATCAACAAAATGGCCAGTCACCGCAGCGGCTGCCGCCATGGCCGGGCTCACCAGGTGAGTTCGTCCGCCAAAGCCCTGACGACCTTCGAAGTTCCGGTTTGAGGTGGAGGCACAGTGCTCGCCCTGGCCCAGCTTGTCAGCGTTCATGGCCAGACACATGGAGCAGCCCGGATCACGCCATTCCAGCCCGGCTTCAATGAAAATCCTGTCCAGACCTTCCTGCTCCGCCTGAACTTTCACCAGCCCGGAACCCGGTACCACCATGGCCTGCTTCAGCGTCGGCGACACTTTCCGCCCTTTCACCACGGCCGCGGCCTCGCGCAGATCCTCGATCCGGCTGTTGGTGCAGGAGCCGATAAACACCCGGTCAAGCTGGATATCCGTGATCGGCATATTCGGTTTCAAACCCATGTATTTAAGGGCGCGCACGATGCCTTCGCGCTTGATCGGGTCTTCTTCTTTCTCGGGATCCGGCACGCTGCCTTCAACGCCCACAACCATTTCCGGAGAGGTACCCCAGCTCACCTGGGGCTGGATTTCGGAGCCTTCCAGCTCAATGACTTTGTCGAACACCGCGTCATCGTCGCTGTGCAGGGTGCGCCAGTAGTCAACCGCCGCGTCCCATTGCTCGCCCTTCGGCGCAAACGGACGGCCACGCACGTAGTCAATGGTGGTGTCGTCAACAGCCACCATGCCAACCCGGGCACCCGCCTCAATCGACATGTTGCAGATGGTCATACGGCCTTCCATGCTCAAACCACGGATAGCCTCGCCGCCAAACTCAATGGCATGGCCGGTACCACCAGCGGTACCGATCTTGCTGATGATGGCCAGAACCACATCCTTGCCGGTCACGCCCGGACCCAGCTTGCCATTCACCTTCACCAGCATGTTCTTCATTTTCTGCTGAACCAGGCACTGGGTAGCCAGCACATGCTCAACTTCACTGGTGCCGATACCATGGGCCAGACAGCCAAAGGCGCCGTGGGTAGAGGTGTGGGAGTCGCCACAGACAATGCTCATACCCGGCAGAGTGGCGCCCTGCTCTGGCCCGATAACATGAACGATACCCTGACGCTGATCCTTGATCTTGAACTCCAGGATTCCGAACTCATCGCAGTTCTTGTCGAGGGTTTCCACCTGTATCCGGGATACCGGGTCCACGATGCCTTCCACGCCCCGGGCACGGTCGGTGGTGGGCACGTTGTGGTCCGGGGTCGCAATGTTGGCATCAACCCGCCACGGCTTACGCCCGGCCAGGCGCAGGCCTTCAAATGCCTGGGGTGATGTCACTTCGTGCAGCAACTGACGATCAATGTAAATCAGCGCGGAGCCGTCGTCCCGCTGCTTGACGAGATGATCGTCCCACAATTTGTCGTATAAGGTCTTGCCCGCCATGGTTCTCTCTCACTCTCTGGGGGTTTCTGGTTATCACGTTCGATTGCTCTATGTTACCGTTTACTCATAGATAACCTCAATTCATGTTTTTCATCCATCGCATTCCAATTGGTTATTCTATAGAATTTGGGTGAAGGTCCCGGGTTGGGCCAGCACTTTCAAAACACGCCTACAAGCACATCCCTGTGGGCTCGTTTCGGGCCATCCCTGGCCCTCTACGGTTTTGAAAGTGCTGGCCCAACCCGCTCCCCAAACCTTTGAGCGGGCACCCGATATGTATGGGGCATATGGAGGGGAGAGTCTCCCAAAACCGTGGAGCGCCAGGGATGGCGCGACCGAGCCCTACAGGGACGTATTCACGGGCGTGTTTTGGGAGACTCTCCCCTCCATATGCCTTCCACCAATAGCCGAAAATCTGGATAAGAGGCATGGACTCAAACGCACTGAAGGCTTTCCTGACAATCGTAGATCAGGGCTCATTCTCAGAGGCAGCCGAAACCCTGCACCTGACACAGCCGGCGATCTCCAAACGCCTCGCGTCCCTGGAAAACCAGCTCGGTACCACCCTGCTCGACCGCAGCCACCGCCAGATCCGCCTGACAGACGCCGGCAGCCGTCTACTCCCCCATGCCCGCCGGATCCTGGACGAAATCCACAATGCCCGGATTGCCCTTTCCCCGGATTCGGGACAGGTGGAAGGCGAGCTTCAGATCATTGCCAGCCATCACATCGGTCTTCACCACCTGCCTAACTGGCTGCGGCGGTTCAAGCGGGAATACCCTCAGGTGTCCATTAACCTGCAATTCATGGAATCCGATGCGGCTTATGAACAGATGCGCAAAAGAAATGCGGAGCTGGCATTTGTCACCCTGAGCGACAGCATGGCGCCCAGCTTCACGGTATTCGCGCAGTGGCCAGACCCGATGGTGTTTGTGGCAGGAGCCGGGCATCCGCTCGCTTCACTGAGTCAACCGGCGCTTTCAGACCTCGCAGATCATCCTGCGCTGCTGCCGGACACGACAACAGCAACATACCGGGTTGTCAGCCGCTTGTTCCTGGAGGCCAACCTTCACCTGAACCCGCAGATGCCAACCAATTACCTGGAAACGCTGAAAATGATGACCAGTGTCGGCCTTGGCTGGAGTGTTCTGCCCTCGCGGATGGTCGATGACAGCCTCCGCGTGCTGGAGGTAGGCCGCCCGGTTTCCCGGGTCCTGGGCGGAATCGGCCTCACCGGCCGGCAGCTGGGCAATGCTTCGAAGGCCCTTCTGGCGATTGTTCAGCAAGAGGAAGGCGCCTGACTTTCAGACCTCGCCATGAACCGGCGGTGGCCGAAGGCCCCGCCAGGTAATCACGATTGCAATGGCCATGGCAGCCGCACCGCCCCAGAACGCCGCTGAGGTACTGAAACCATCCACCAGAAAGCCTGACAACCAGGCGCCCAGCGCGCCACCGGCACCAAACGTCAGCCCGCTATACAACGCCTGCCCCTGGCCGTGATGGTGCTGCCCGAAGAAACCCTGGATGTACTGAACCGAAATGGCGTGAAGCGCCCCGTAAGACGCCGCATGCAGCAACTGCGCAAACAGGAGAATCGCCAGAACATTCGTCATCTCGGCTATCAGGATCCAGCGAATCATTGTCAGTGTGAGTGCGCCGATAGCAATCTGCCGAACGGTAAAGTTCCGGGTCAGCCGGTGCATAACCAGAAACAGCGCAATTTCCGCAAAAACGCCCAGAGACCACAGCAGCCCGATCGAGAGCTTGCCGTAACCATATTGCGCCAGGTGAATGCTGAAGAAGGTGTAATAGGCACCGTGGGACACCTGGAGCAGAAAATTCATCAGGAAAAACGTCACCACCGCCGGGTGGCTGACAATCGCTTTCAGACTGCCCTTCGGTGCCGGCGGTTTCCGCTCCCCCCGCTCGGACGGCACCAGAAAAGCAGACACCGCAATCCCGGCGAACACCGGCAACAACAACCAGGGCAGGCCTCGGATTGGCACCAGCTCCAGCAAACCACCCACCAGCGCCACCGCCCCGATAAAGCCCACCGAGCCCCAGAGCCTAACCCGGCCATATTTCTCCTTCTGCTCACCCAGGGTGCGAAGCGTGATCACTTCGTAAAGCGGCAGGATCGCATTCCAGAAAAAGGTGAACGCCAGCATCACCAGCAGCAGACCGTAGAACCCGGGTTCCATGAAAACACCGGCGAAGAACAGCGAACCGGTAATGGCCCCGAACCGGACCAACCGGACCCTCTGGCCGGTCTTATCCCCCAGCCAACCCCAGACACTGGGGGCAATGATTTTGGTGAGCTGAATGGTCGCCATGAGTGTGGCGATCTGAAGATAGGAAAATCCCTGGCCTTCGAGGTAGAGGGACCAGTACGGCAGGAGCCCTCCGAGGAGAGCGAAAAACCAGAAATAGAGGTTGGAAAGTCGAAAGTAAATAGCGAAACCTCTGTACGACTATCGAAAAGGCTTGGCGGTTTTGGCGGGGGCGGCCTCCCAAAAATGTGGAGCGCCAGGGATGGCGCGACCAAGCCCTACAGGGAAGTATTCACGGGCGTTTTTTGGGAGGCCGCCCCCGCCAGAGCCGTTCCACCAAGGCTGAAAGCAAGTATCAGAGCTGACCAATCACCGGAGTAAAAACAGAAACGTCGGCATTCTGCCCCCGATGCCGCAAATAATGATCCATCAGAACAATGGCCACCATCGCCTCCGCAATCGGCGTCGCCCGAATCCCGACACAGGGATCGTGCCGGCCGGTCGTAATCACCTCAACCGGACTGCCGTGCACATCAATGCTCCGGCCCGGCAAACGCAGACTCGATGTGGGCTTCAGGGCAATACTCGCCACAATCGGCTGACCGGAAGAAATACCACCCAGCACACCACCGGCGTTGTTGGAAAGGAACCCCTCAGGGGTTATCTCATCCCGATGCCCGGTGCCCTTCTGCTCAATGCAGTCAAAGCCGGCACCAATCTCCACACCCTTCACGGCATTGATGCTCATCAGGGCATGGGCCAGATCCGCATCCAGGCGATCGAAGATCGGCTCACCCAGGCCGGGAGGCACACCTTCGGCGACCACATTAATCCGGGCGCCAATGGAATCGCCTTCCTTGCGGAGGGCGTCCATGTAGGCTTCCATCTCGGCAACCTTGTCCGGATCCGGGCAGAAGAACGGGTTCTGGTGCACCTGATCCCAGTCCAGTTTTTCGGCCCTGATCGGCCCCAGCTGAGACAGGTAACCGCGAATACGGATACCCAATCGCTGCTCGAGATACTTGCGCGCCACCGCACCGGCAGCCACCCGCATCGCGGTTTCCCGGGCCGAGGAGCGGCCACCGCCCCGGTAGTCCCGCACACCGTACTTGTGCATGTAAGTGTAATCGGCATGGGCGGGGCGGAACTGCCCGGCAATTTTCGAGTAATCCTTCGAACGCTGGTCGGTATTTTCAATCAACAATCCGATGGGCGTGCCGGTGGTTTTGCCTTCGAAAACCCCGGAGAGAATTTTTACCTCATCCGCTTCCCGGCGCTGGGTCGTGTGACGGGATGTGCCCGGCTTGCGGCGATCCAGATCGCGCTGCATATCGGCTTCGGAGAGCTCAAGCCCCGGAGGACAGCCGTCAATAATGCAGCCCAGAGCAGCCCCGTGGCTTTCGCCGAATGAAGTGACCGTAAACAGCTTTCCAAAAGCATTTCCCGACATAATTCAGTATCTTACTAAGATTTTATAAGAAATAAGGTTAACTGGAAGCCTGCCACTGGCGCAGGTCCTGCTCGTTAATTACAAACACCCCATCACCGCCGTTCTCGAAATCCAGCCAGGTAACCGGCAGATCCGGACAGGCTTCGTCCAGAGCCACCCAGCTGTTGCCAACCTCGACAATCAGAAGACCTCCCGGCGTAAGATGATTCGCAGCGCCGGCGATAATCCGGTGCGCAATATCCAGCCCGTCCTGCCCGGCGGCCAGACCCAGCTCTGGCTCATGGCGGTATTCGTCCGGCATGCTGGCGAGGTCTCCAGCGTCCACATAGGGCGGATTACTTACAATGACATCATAGCGCCCGTCGATGTTTTCAAAGACATCCGATTGTACGGTGCGAACCCGGTCCCGGACTCCGTGAAGCCCGATGTTCGATTCAGCCACCGCCAGAGCATCGGCGGAAATATCGGAAAGATCCACCTCCGCCTCGGTGAAAACAGACGCCGCACCAATACCAATACAGCCGCTACCGGTGCAAAGATCAAGAATGCGCTCAACCGGTTTGCCACCCAACCAGGGCTGAAAGCCGTTCCCAATCAGCTCACCAATCGGTGAACGGGGCACCAGCACCCGCTCATCGACGTGAAACGGCATCCCCATAAACCAGGCTTCGCCTAAAAGGTAAGCCAGAGGGACGCGCTCATCCACACGCCGCCGAATCCGCTCCAGAATCAACTCCCGCTCTTGCCGGGTAAGCCGGGCATCCAGGAACAGGGTGTTGTTCTCCAACGGCAGATGCAGGCTGCGCATAACCAGTTGAACCGCCTCGTCCCAGACATTGTCGGTGCCATGGCCGAAAAACAGGGGCGAGGCGGCAAACTCTGAGGAGGCGTAGCGGAGGTAATCCCGAACGCTGTGGAGATCATCGATAGGGCTGGTCACAAACGTAAATCCTGTGCGAGAGCGTGTCAGCGCCGGATTATACGCTGTTTATCGATCTGACTGCAGCCTGGCGGACAGAGCCGGCAAGGATTGCCTTAAACCGCGAGCGGGCCGGAACTGTTGCGGCTTTCCTCGAACCGGTCCAGAGCCGCCGCCATACGCTCCCTGCCTAGCTGAATCAACTCCGGGGCTTTATGGTAATCGTAAGTCCTGCAGGCATTTTTAGGGACATTCACCAACAGGTCTGGCGGATAACCGGCAATCTTGTATTGCACCAAGGCATTCTGCATGGTCTCTATGGTCAGATTCATCACATCGAACCTGCCAATCCCCAGCTTGTCCCAGTCAACGGTTTCGTGGTCTTCGTGGCTTTTCCTGTCAGTCGTCTTCCTTTCAACCTGCTTTTGGTGCTCTTTCTTGCGAATCTCCCGGGTGATTTTATCCTCCGGGCTGTCGTCGTGGTCTTGTTTGCGCGCCGCCAACGATTTCAGCGCATCCCAGTCAAACCAGCGGGAGGCTTTGTCCCGGATCGTATCCATCCACTCGTCCATGTCTGCGCCTCCGTTTTCCGCCCCGGAAAAGGCCGCATCGGGGATTCGGCGACTCCGGTCGTCCTCACCACTGAGGTTGACCGCCACAATCATATCGGCATGGGAGGAAATTGTCGGGATAATCGGCAACGGGTTAAGCAGGGCCCCATCCACCAGAACCCGACCATCGAGCACCAGGGGCGTAACCACGCTCGGGATCGCCACAGAGGCGCGGATAGCCTGATCCAGCGGACCCTCCTGGAACCAGATTTCCTTGTGGGCGAGCAAATCCGTTGCCACGGCGGTAAAGGCGATGGGCAGATCCTCGATTCGGGTTTCCCCCAACATGTCCCGCACAACCGAAAAGATTTTTTCGCCCCGGATGGCTCCGGCAGAATTAAAGGTTACGTCAAGCAGTTTCAGCACATCGAACTGACCGAGCCCGGTTACCCAGTCCTTGTAATCCTGCATCTTTCCCGCTGCATACATACCACCAATCAGTGCCCCCATGGAGCAGCCGGAAATGGCAACAATCTCGTAACCACGCTCTGCCAGTATTTCGATGGCGCCGATGTGAGCGTAGCCTCTCGCCCCGCCGCTCCCCAAAGTGAGGGCAACCGTCGTCCGGGGCTTGCGCCTGCGTTCTACCGTATCCGGATTTGCCGGCGCATCGGTAGCCGACACATCTGAACTTTGTAAAACCCTGGAGACATTATCCCGGGGCGCGTCCTCCGAGGGCGGGCCTTTGCCGCCCTGATCGTCGCCCTTTGCGTTGCCCATTGTGTTTACCTCGAGATCATGACCACTTCTACCCGGTTACCCTGTCGGTCCGGTTCGCTGAATACCACGGCAGGACCTGCAACGATGATTTCCTGTTGGTCGCGGGAAACACCGGTCTTTGAGAGAACCTCCGAAAGCGATTCCGCCGCCCTGCGTGCGCGCTCCATGGCATCACTGAAGGATTCATCGGCTTCCAATACAGAATAGCTCACCAGCGCAACGATGGTGCCCTCATCCCGGGCCAGATCGGTTACACGCTGCCGGTCTCCTGCCTGCCAGTTAAAACGGTAGGTTACTCCACCTTGCCACGGGACGATAACCGGCCCTTCAACCCGCCTGGCCAGATTCCCGAACCCGGGAATGGAAGCACCGGGCGCCACGCGCAGATGCTCAACCCAAACGTACTCCCGCAAGTTGCCCCGGGTGACGGTGTAAACCAGTGTCAGCCACCGGGTTCCATCTTCAGAGGCAGTGCCCGCTACCAGATAGTCCTGGGTAGCATCGGCTCCATACAGAACCGCTTGATTGAATATCTGGTTCGCCCAGACGTTACTTCTGCCACAACGGACGCCGGAGCAATCAAACAGAATCTCGGCGTTTCTCTGGCCCAGCAGCCGCAGATAATGGGCCCGCGCCCGTTCCCGGCTTGAATCGCGGGCAATCTGGTAAAGACGCCCCTCCCCGCTTACGGGGAGCCTTGCCAAACTATCGGACCGGATTTCATTATTCACTTCCCGTACCGCACTGAAAAGAACCAGGTGGCTTGAAGATTCGATGTTAACCGTGGTTTCCAGGGTTGACTGCGGGAAGGCTGCGGGACTATCTCCGGTCGCAGCCATAACAAGACCTGGCAGGGCCAGCGCACAAAAAGTGGCTGTAAGAAAACGGATGAACAGTAGTTTCAGCAAGCGATTACTCATTTTCCAGAAATTGTCTGACGGCATCTACAACGTAACCGGTTTCCCCATCAAGATGGCAGTGGTGTCCACCCGGCACGTTCGATACCTGAAGATTCGGGATGGCGCTGGCGCGTTCATCCAGATCGTTTCTGTACGACAGAAGCCCCTGATCGGCTCTGACAAAGAGCGCCCGGCTTTCCAGGGCACCCAGGGACGCCATCACCTGCTCTTCGGTCATCATCAGCGGTGACGGGTGCCGGAGACGCGGGTCAGTCCGCCACACGAACCCGTTTTCCTCCGGCTTCATGTTCCTGGGTATGAGCGTCAATGCGGCTTCCGGACTCAGCGGGCTCAGTCCGCCCTCCCTCGCTTTGGCCGCGGTTTCAATATCCGGGTACAGCACTTGCCGGCCGGACCCCGCAATACGCTTCTTGATGGCCTTTCTCAGCTGGGGAATTGTGTCGCTAACCGGTCGGCTGATCGCACCGAGGCTGTCAATCATCACCAGGTTGCGTACCCGTTCAGGAAAGGCGGCGGCGTAGAGGGCACCGACAATGCCCCCCAGGGAATGGCCAACCAGATTGATTCGCCCGTCAGAGGTTTCCTGAAAATAGCGCTCCACAAGTTCAGCGAGGTCTGCCACGTAATCCATTAAAAGGTAGCCCTGCCCCTCCGGCCGGTGACCGGAATGACCATGACCGGCCATATCCAGTGCGTAGACAGGACCAAGGCCTGTCAGTTCCGGAGCCAGCTTTACAAAGGTAAGACTGTTATCAAGCCAACCATGCAGCATCAGTACCGGGGTGTTTTCGTGAACACCTTCATCCGCCTGCCAGCTAAGCCCGGCAAGCGCTATATGCCGGAGTTTCCACTCGGATTCACGGAAGCCCCGCGCACTTTCCCCATTCACGTCACCTCCCGCCAGACCATCAACAGCTCCCGGAGGTATAGCAATATCGTTCATGCAGGCTCCGCCTTCACATGGTGTGTGTTGGCCGATCGGAACTCAGTGAGCCTGCCAGGTAGGATTCGATTTTGGTGCGTGCGGTTTCATCATCACCGTTGAACTGAACCCCGATTCCCGCAGCGCGGTTGCCCTGGGCACCCTTCGGTGTAATCCAGATAACCTTGCCGGCCACGGGAATTTTCTCAGGCTCGTCCATCAGGTTCAGCAGCAGGAACACCTCATCCCCCAACTGGTACTGTTTCTGGGTCGGGATAAACAGACCGCCCTGGCGAATGTATGGCATATAGGCCGCGTACAATACGGCCTTGTCTTTTATCGTCAGGGTGAGAATGCCACTGCGCGCACCGAATCCGGGCCCCATAACTGACACCTTTGTGTAAGATCGTTTTTAACATTTGGCGGGATACAAAAATCCCTTTCATTCCGGAATCATAGCAGCTGTTGGGCCTGAAGGCGCAATCCTAGTCCCGCCGGGCCGGGCGCTTGACAGGCATCAGCTTCTGCCAGGCTATCAGCAGTCGGCTGGCTTCCAGTTCCGGACTGACATTGTAAACACCGGCGGCTCTCGATTCTTTTACCATATCCAGCAATTCGTGAGCTCGCCAGGGCGGATTCGTTTTTGCCAGGAATCCGAGCATATCGGCCGCATCGGTGTCCTGTGGTGTGCCCCCGGCGATAAGCCGGGCCAGATCCGCCGCCCAGGTTTCGAACAGCCAGAGCGTATCTTCCAGCCCCAGGGCCTTGAACGCCTTGGCGGCCTCCCCCACGGCAATTCGTGACTTCATGAATTCCTTGAACCGCTCCAGGGCCGCATCCCGCAGACCAATGAAGTCCCCGGTTGCATAGTCAAAAGCCAGTCTGGGCGCGTTACCGGACAGCATAAGGGCCCTGGCCAGCACATCGGCAGATGGCCTCGCGTCTTCGGCAAGTTCCTGAACCCGGCTGGTCAGCCAGTGGTTCGCATCCTCGTTACCGGGCACCGGAATGGTCAGTATCTGGCAGCGGGAGCGAATTGTGGGAATGACCGGGCGGCCGGTCTCCTGCAAAAGGATCAGGGTGACGTCGGGTAACGGCTCTTCCAGCGTCTTGAGTAATGCGTTCGCCGCGTTGATATTCAGTTGATCCGCACGATCAATGATGGCCACCTTGTGATGCGCCACCTGGGGCGACGCGACTGCAAAGGACGAGAGCGCCCTGATCTGATCCACCTTGACCATGCGGGATTTCTCTGGCCCATAGACACGGACATCCGGGTGGCTGGATGCCGCGAAAAGCTCGCACTGCTTGCAGTGACCACAGGCAATCGGCTGGCCTGAATCCCTGTTCAGCGGCTTGTCACAAAGCAGCAACCCGGCCACGGCCTCTGCCCAGGCGCGCTTGCCGACACCCCGCTCCCCGGCGAGAATCAGAGCGTGGGGGAGCCTGTCCCCGGCCACCCGGCTCTGTACCGTTCGCCAGGCACGCTTGAGCCAGGGCATGTCTTGGGCAATATCAGTCACGGCGCCTTCCTGTCCGGGAATTGGATCTGCGTAATTGTCGCTTCATGGTGGCGAGCAGCCGGCGCATTCGTTTCAGTTGCTCGCCCCCCTCATCCTCTGTGCCTGCGCTATAGTAATGGCTGTTGACCATCCGGGCAAAAAGCCTGGCGGAATCCGCCGCCGCGGGTTCCGCCTTTGCCAGTCTCGTGGCCAGCACAGACGGCGTCTCGCCATGGCGAACCGGCACGCCGGCGCTCGCGCACAGCCGGTGCCAGGTATCCACAACCCGCCGGAAGGCGTTCCGCTTTTCCCCACGGCGCATCTGCAACGCTGATATCAGGCCCGCGATCAGTAATCCGGCCCCGACAATGCCCGCCGTCAGGTACCCCAGCTCCCGCATACCAAAGCCGCCCGGCAACCGGGACATCAAGTCCATCTGGCTCTGGCCCTGATAACCGACGACCCAACGTTGCCACTGATAGTTGATGCGGTCCAGTTGCAGGCTCGCCCACTGAACCAAAGCAACGTTTGCGTACCGCTGGGGCGAGGCCCAATCGTTTTCGAGAAACGACCCTTCTTGCGCAACCGCTTCTCTCAGGCCGGATTCGATGCGCTCGGGTGCAATTGCCGCGGTGGGGTCGATCCGTACCCAGCCCCGGCCATCCAGATAGGCTTCAACCCAGGCATGGGCATCGTATTGGCGTACGATCAGGTAATCCCTCCCGGCACCGGGCTCACCGCCCTGATAACCAACCACCACGCGGGCCGGTATGCCTGCGGCCCGCAATACAAAGGTTGTCGCGCCCGCGTAATGGGCACAGAAGCCCCGCTTTTTGTCGAACAGCAGGGTATCAATGCCGTTGTCCGGCATGGCAGGCGGCCTCAATGTGTAAAAATAAGCCTGCTCCCGAAACCGCTCCATCAGTGAACGGATGATCTGCTCGTCGCCCATGCTTCGACGGAGCTCCCCGGCCAGCTCACGGGCCCTTGGGTTGCCTTCCCCGGGCAGTTGGAGATACCGGCGAAGTTCAGGCCTTTCGATCTGCTCACCTGAGCCGGCTTTCTCTTCCAGGGCCAACCGGTAACGAACCGGGCTGTCAGCGGGCCGACGAAACCGGAACAGGTCGGCCGATTCCTCAACCACGTTGTCGGACACGGCCCGGGAATTTTCCAGGGCAAACGCCCAGCGCTGGTCCGTGGGTTCCAGCAATACGTCGTACTCTTCAGGTTTGAGCGGGCCAACACCGCCATCGACGGCGACCCGACCAAGCGCACGGAAGTCTCCGGCTTGCCCCTGCCTCCAGGTTTCGCCGTCCAGGTAATCCAGGGTAAGGCCACGCCAGTAGCGATCACGATACGGCGGAATCTCGCCACCGAAGGTCACCCGGAACGCCCGTTCGCTGCTCTGCGCCAGACTGGAAATATCGCCTGGTCGCATGGTGTCGCCGATACCGGTCCGGGCCTCACCCGAAACCAGGGGGACGCTCCACAGCGGTGACATGCGCGGGAAGAACACGAACAGCAGAACCACAACAGGCAGAGTCTTCAGGAACAAGGCCCCCAGCCTCCGCCATCCGGATTTCATCCCCCCTGGCAGTTCCGGTGCGTTAAGTACCTGCAACCCCACGAGAAGCAGCGCAATGCCGGTAAAATTCACCAGAGCCCAGAGAATCTCCTGATGAAACAGGAAGTTGACCGTAGCAAGGTAAACGAGAATAAAAAACAACACGTAGAAATCGCGCACTGACCGGGTTTCCAGCCATTTCAGGCCTACAGCAAGCACAAAGAAGGATGCAGCCGTGTCTACCGTAAAGCGCCCTTGTACCGTAGCCACATAGACGCCAGTCAGCACCAGCATTATCCCGGTTCTGAGCCAGCGGCCCGGCAATCTGACCCGGCCATACCGGGCCAGCCATCGCCAGCTGGCGAGTACAGCGCAGGCCGCGATGAGCCACAGGGGAAGCCGGTCCCACTGGGGTGTTAACAGCAGCGCAAAACTGCCTATCAGCCACAGCAGGGCTCTCGATGGCAGGCTGGTTGCCGGTACCTTGTCCGCGTCGTTTCCGCTCAGACGATCCAGAAGGCTCAAACCCGACCCTCCGTGATAACCCGCGACGATGTCCGTGAAGACCGTTTCCGGGTGCCATGGGGTTCAGACATTGCGTCCCTGGGCCGTTCTTGACCCCAGGTTGCCAGCACCCTGAGGCACCGGGCCGCATGCGCAGGCCCGGAATCCGGTTCAATAATCTGCCCCGGAAGATTCAGACCAAACCGGGCCCCGCTTTTGCCACGCTCATTGACCAGAAAGGCCAGATAGCTTAGCCGCAACTCATGATCCGCACCCGGATAGGCATTGAAATCCAGCCAGTGCGGACTTCCCTGCTCGCCCTCCCAGTCTGCGACAACCATCTGCCCGGTTCTTGCAAACCGCTTCCACAAAACCCGCTGGCTCAGATCCCCCTCCCGCCAGGGCCGGATATCGGCATGGTCGTTACCATCAACGGATCGCGCCTGGGCGGACTCCTCGCCATCCTCAACCATGCTGAACGCCTCCGGCGCGGGCACCGGCCTGGGGAAGACAACACCGGCGGACACCGGCCGGATCCAGGACCAGGCCTTCAGCAAGCCAAACGGAAACTGGGTTTCTATACGGATCCTGTCCGGGCGCAGGTATCCCCGGTGAGCGGAATGAACTGGCAGGCTGACATCCTGCGCCTGCCCGCAATGGACATGCACCAGGGCATGGCCCGATTCCCCACAGGAAAGCAGGATGGCAATGGCATCATCCCGGCCCGCCCTGAGCCGGAACCGGAAGGGAATATCATCGCCGGCAAAGCCTTCCCCTGGCTGAACCAGGGTCAGTTCAAGGCCAGAGAGATTTCGATGGGTCTGGTGCATGGCGCCGACAAAAACGGCACCCAGGAGGAACGTGCTCAGATAAATCAGGCTGTTCTGATAATTGATGCCGGTTAACAGCATGATGAATAGCAACAAACCGAAAACCACGCCGGCGCCGGTTGGCAGAATGAAGATATTTTTCTGGCTGAAGGACTGAAGATCAGACCGCGGAATCCGTCGGTTGATCCAGCGCTGCCAGCGGTTTCTGAACAGATTTTTCATAGTGTCGCTGAGGCCATGTAATGCCGAAAAAGTAATGCCAAAAAAGTTCACGGTATTCGACCATGATTTTGCCGTTATTGATAACAGTACCGAAAAATCAAAGATTCTGATCACAATCCGGATATTCCGGCTTGAATTCCTGTCCTACAAACCGAATACTCGGCTCAGGGAGCGTGCTTTTTAAACCGCAAGAGGCCAGATTATGAAACGCCAACACCTGCTCACCACCGCCATTAGCGGCCTGGTTGTTGCCTTACCCGCCTTTGGTGGCGTTCAGACCATGACCTCCGACGAAATGGTGGAAACCTATGTCAAGGATTCCGCGGTCATTGTTGTCCCCAAACACCGCCAGAAAACCGAAGCCGACCGGCAACGCATCCTGCGCTCCCTGACCATCTCCCCCGGCCAACCGGTTCTGACCGAAGCTGAAGAAGAAGCCTACCGGGAAGCCCTGCAACGCTATATTGATGAGGGCAAGACCGATGCGCTGGAAAATGCAGAGGAAGAGTTCCTGCGGCGCGCCCTGCTCCTGCCTCAGGAAGAGCTTGCCCGGGCGCAGCCCCCGGCGGAGTTCACCCCGACGATCCCGCCGCTGATCTTCGGACAGCAGGCCCAGATTCCGGAAGAGCCCTTTACCCAGACCTTTCTTAACGATCAACTGGGGATCGGCTTTGACGGCCAGAATCTGAATTTCAGCATCGGCAATCCGCCGGGCATTGACCAGATCCGGATCCCCCAGGCGATCAACGAAGGGCCGATTACGCTGACGCCAAGGCCGGGTGGTGGGTTTGATCTTTCCATTGCGGTGCCGGATCAGTAACGCCCGGTTCCGCTGATCCTGAAACAAAACGGCAGCCATTGACTGGCTGCCGTTTTTATTGGCCTGACGTTTTCAGAGAACCAATAAAAACGCCCCGCAGAGCGGGGCGTCACTTCACCAACGTTGGTCTCAGGTCAGATTAGTGACCGTAGATAGCCAGCTTGGTGTTCTGAATATGCAGGTTGTCCATAGTGAAAGAACCGACGCTGGTTCCACCGACAAGAACACCCGCGACGTTCACATCCATGATTACGTCGTTGACATCAACCCGCAGCACGTCGGTCTTAGCCGATGCACCCAGGCCATTTCCTTTGTATACGTCCATGTTGACGTTTGCAAAGCCCATGTTTAGCTTCTCTTCTTTAGTGTCTCCGGCAACGCCACTGTTATCAAGATCCACATCTGAGAGATCAACCACACCGTCGCCATTGTAATCGAAGTTGGCACCAGCACCGGTCACCGACAGGCCACGGACACCCACCGCCAGGAACGGAACGTCAAATTCCATGTTGTTCACGGTGAAGGCGGTGTCGATGTTCAGAGAACCGTCACCGGTTCCGCCGAGAGTCGTTGCGGCATCTTCAGTATCGACCCGGATATCCAGTCTGCCCACCATACCCCAGGCCTTCATTCCGGAGATCAGGGTAGTGCTCTCACCGGCAGTACCTTCCAGGTTCATCGAGGAAGCAGTGAAGCCCCAGTCAATCGGCAGACCACTGATCGTCTTAACCGAAATGACAGCATCACCGTCGGAAGCCAGGTCAATGTTGATGGCCAAATCGTCCAGAAGCTCGGTCGCTGCGATGTCAGGAGTTCCATCACCGTCGATATCAAAGATAGGGTTCGCACCGGTGATCAGACCAGCACCGCCGAGCTCAATGTCGTTGACGGTGAAGGAACCGCCACCAATCTCGCCGGCAGCACCTGAATCAGTATCGGTGTACCTGAACTGACCGATGCTTACCTGGGTTTCCAGCTCGATGGTCACACCAGCCTGACCGGTGACGTTACCCATCATGGAGTCATTCAATGCCGTCAGTTCTGCCTGTGCGGCGAACGGAGCGGCGGCTACGGCTGTAGCAAGTGCAATTTTCTTCAGGCCTTTCATCTTTATCTCCTTATAAACTCATCATTATTCTTGTGTGAGTCTGTATTTTTTGAAGCAGGATCCGCGATCCCACGAATCCATTTAAGATTGTTTTACAGTCCGAATCCGTGATTGCACTCACAATTCTCAACGACACTGAAACAAACCGTTACAAAGCGGATTTGCGTCACGTTTTTCCTTGCGCCTGCTCCTACCCTTCACTCTCAGCTTCCCGGCCGTCATAGAAAAGCTCGTATGGCTTTTTCTGGGTGCTGGGCTGGCCAAAACTCAGGTCGCCCTGATCAAAACGATAAGGCACAACCTGTAAGCCCGAAAGCCCCAGACGATGCTCATGCTCGATAGCAAGAACCCGGGTATTCTCACCTTCTTCCACGGTGCCTGCATAGACTATTGCGGTTGCGAGAATCTTTCCGTGCCGGGCCAAGGACTTTAAAGCCGCCCTAAACATCAGCACCTTCATGGTTGCGGCAGCTTTCTCCCCGCTCTCGCCCAGCCGAACCCGTTTAACCTCGCCATCGTTCATCATCATCCAGGCGGCGGGAATGACCACACCACTCTGCTCAAGCTCACCCCCCACCTCGTCGCGGGCAACGGCCGTCAAAGTCTGGATATGCTTCGCCGCGAGCCCGGCGTATTTCTTAATTTCATCCGAAGTTAACTGGCCGTCAGCGAGAGCGTTGCGATCTGGTATATCTTCATCGGCGCCAGTTGGCGCTGCAACAGCCGGCGAAACGGCTGCCAGGATCAGCAGAGTGGATAGAAAAAACGGTTTCACGTGCCCCATAATCGTTGTTGTCCTTATATTCCGTTGTCTGGTAAGGAAGCGCAGACGTTAGTGCTGTAAAATAGCAACAAGCCTGCCGGCTACCCTTTAATTCCATTTTCATTAGATCAGTGGCCCGACGATTTCGACAACGCCCGTTTTGTGCCCTGTTTATCATTTTTTCAAAATTCTTCGGAGGTACCTTGAGCCCGGCCACGACCCGCCAGCTTTCTCGGGATGAATTCAGGCGCCTGCTTCGGGAGGCTTCGGGGAAGGATGATTTTGTCCATGTCGGCACCGTGGGTGAAGGCCCGGGGCGTGGTACCTGGAGTGGGTTTTCGTGCAGTGCGGTCCAAAGCCGGGTTCTGTATCCGGGCGATACGGACAGTGACAGGATCGCACGGCTGGCCGAAGAAATGGAAACGGAAGCGGCCAGGTATGCGGGGTATTCGGTTGGCCTTGACTGCCTCGCCGGTGGGTGGATTGGCTTTCTGAGTTACGAACTGGGTTATATCCGGGAGCCGCGACTTGCTCCCATCTGCCCCACGCCCCCCGTGCCGTTGCTCGCCGCAGGGCTTTACCTGTGGCTGGCCAGCCATAACCGGAAAACCGGGGACTATTGCCTCTGGATACACCCGAACTGTCCCGGTAGCCTGGTCACTCAGATCAACGGATGGCTTTCGCTTTCGTTTCATACGGAAAGCCAACCGTGCTCCTGGAAGGTCACGGAACCTTTCAAACCCAGGCAAGCGCCCGAAGCCTTCAAGGCAAGCGTTCAGGCCATCCGGGATTACATCCGTGCCGGCGACTGCTATCAGGCCAACCTGTCGCAGGAATTTGTCGGAAAGTTCACTGGTGACCCCTGGTGCGCTTTTCAGGCATTGGCAAACGCCAACCCCACGCCCTATAGCGCGTTCGTCCGTGCCGGAGAGCACTCCGTGCTTTCGATCTCACCAGAACGATTCCTTGAAATTAAGGGCCGTACGGTCAGGACAAGCCCCATCAAAGGCACTCGCCCCCGCGGGAAAACGACCAATGAGGATGCATCTCTCGCCGCCGAACTTCAGACCTCGGAAAAGGATAGGGCCGAAAACCTGATGATCGTCGATCTGCTGCGCAATGATCTCAGCCTGAACGCCAGAACCGGCAGCGTGAAAGTCGGCAAGCTGTTTGCCCTTGAGTCCTACCGGAACGTCCACCACCTGGTCAGCCACATCCGGGCGGAGCTGGCGGACGGCATAACCCCCATGAAGGCCCTGTTCGATGCCTTCCCGGGCGGGTCCATCACCGGCGCGCCCAAAATCCGGGCCATGGAAATCATCCGGGAACTGGAACCCCACTGGCGCGGCCCCTACTGTGGCTCGGTGTTCTATCGCGGACTGGATGGCACCCTGGACAGCAACATCGCCATACGCACCATGCTGTGCGACGGCAAGGGCACCATTCGTTGCTGGGGCGGTGGCGGTATCGTGGCGGATTCCGATCCGGAGGCCGAGTATCAGGAAACCCTGGCGAAGGTCGGGCCTTTGATGCGGTTTCTGGAAACGTTGGTTATCGAGTAGTGAAAATGGGGTCAGATGAAAATGGGGTCAGATGAAAATTTCATCTGACCCCATTTTCATCTGACCCCGAATTCTGATCAGGCGTTGTGAATAGTACTGGCCTTGAGGAATTCCTGCTTCAGGTCGTCAAAGTTGTGCACCGCCGGGAACTGCGGAAACTCATCAATGACATTCCGGGGCGCGTGGAACAGAATGCCGGCCTCGGCCTGGCCCAGCATGGTGGTGTCGTTGTAGGAATCACCCGCGGCAATGACGCGGTAGTTCAGCAGCTGGAAGGCCCTTACAGACTGACGCTTGGGATCGCGCTGGCGCAGAAGGTAGTTGGCGATCCGGCCGTTGTCCGCCACTTCGAGCTTGTGGCAAAGCAATGCCGGATAGCCCAGCTTCTTCATCAGCGGCATGGCGAATTCGTAGAAGGTGTCCGACAGAATCACCACCTGAAAACGCTCCCGCAGCCAGTCCAGGAATTCCCGGGCACCGGGGAGCGGGTCCAGCTCACCGATCACTTCCTGAATCTGGGGCAAGCCGTAGCCATGCTGGTCCAGCAGTTTCAGGCGCTGCTTCATCAGGACATCGTAATCCGGAATGTCGCGGGTGGTGGCCTTGAGCTCATCAATGCCGGTTTTTTCGGCGAACGCGATCCAGATTTCCGGGATCAATACTCCTTCAAGGTCAAGGCATGCGAGTTCCACAACGGTCTCCTGATTGATTGGTAGGGGCAGCAGCGGCAAATTCACCGGCCGGGATACGGAGCGTATGATAAGAAAAACCGGGCGGGAATGCATCGTGGAAGTGTAAGTCCATCCTGATAAACGGCGGAATAACCATATAGATTGTCATTCCTTCAGGGTATGAGGCATTTGATGGTAGCCTTTTCACACATTTAGATTAGGTGATTCCGGCATGACCGATATTCAAACCTTGCGGGAGGAGCTCGAAGGCCAGAGCCCCCGTTCGATTCTCAAGGCCGCCCTGAAACAGTACGACAACATCGCGATCTCCTTCAGCGGTGCGGAAGATGTGGTACTGATCGAGATGGCCCACAAGCTCACCGACAATCTGCGGGTATTCACCCTGGATACCGGGCGCCTACATCCGGAAACCTACGAGTTTGTGGAACGCGTTCGTAAACACTATGGCATAGAGATCGAGGTTCTGTTTCCGGACGCGGAGGAAGTTCAGGACATGGTCAACAAGAAGGGCCTGTTCAGCTTTTACGAAGATGGCCACGGGGAATGTTGCGGTATCCGCAAGGTCAATCCGCTGCGCCGCAAGCTGGCCACGGTTGATGCCTGGATAACCGGCCAGCGCAAGGACCAGAGCCCGGATACCCGCAACGACGTGCCGGTCGTTCAGGAAGATACTGCGTTCTCAACCGATGAGAAAACCCTGGTGAAGTTCAATCCGCTGGCGAACTGGACTTCAAAAGAAGTCTGGGACTACATCCGGATGTCCGAGGCGCCCTATAACGAGCTGCATGAAAAAGGGTTCGTCAGCATTGGCTGCCAGCCGTGCACCCGCCCTGTCCTGCCGGGACAACATGAGCGGGAAGGTCGCTGGTGGTGGGAAGAAGCCACCCAGAAAGAGTGTGGCCTTCATGCGGATAATCTGATCGCCCGGGACTGACCGGGCGGCGAGCTACCCGCGCTCACCGGTTAATAAGTGGGTAGCTCGATTTCCCTGAACAACTCCTCAATTTCTGATCGACTTCCCTGGTGAGCGACCGCTTCGTCCACCTTCTCTTTGGCAAGATGTGGTGCAAAGCGCTGGATGAAGTCGTACATATAGCCCCGTAGGAAAGTGCCTTTTCGGAACCCGATGCGCGTCACGCTGGGGCGGAAAAGTTTCCGGGCGTCCAAAGCAACCAGATCGGTATCGGTTTTCGGGTCGAATGCCATACTGGCGATGATCCCGACACCGAGGCCGAGCCGCACATACGTCTTGATAACGTCCGCATCCGCCGCCGTGAACACGACCTTGGGTGTCAGCCCCTGGGACTGGAACGCTTCGTCAAGTTTTGAACGACCGGTAAAACCGAATACGTAGGTGACCAACGGGTATTCCGCCAGCTCGGCCAGTGTCAGTTCCGGCAACGTCGCAAGCGGGTGATCCCTGGGCACGATCACACTGCGATTCCACCGGTAGCAGGGCATCATGATCAGGTCGTTAAACAACTCCATGCCCTCTGTCGCAATCGCAAAGTCAACAGCGCCGTTAGCGGCCATTTCCGAGATCTGCATGGGCGTTCCCTGATGCATATGCAGGGAAACGTCCGGATACGCCTCAATGAAACCGCTGATCACCGGCGGCAGCGCGTAACGGGCCTGGGTGTGGGTGGTGGCAATACTCAGGTCCCCCTTGCGCTGGTTACTGAATTCCTGGGCAATCTTCTTGATGCCCTCCACCCGCCGGAGAATCTCTCCCGCCTCCCGGATGATAATCTCGCCGCCCGGGGTAATACGGGTCAGGTGCTTACCGCTGCGGGCGAATACCTCCAGGCCCAGTTCATCCTCCAGCAGACGGACCTGCTTGGAGATACCCGGCTGGGAGGTAAAGAGGCTTTGAGCGGTTGCGGACACATTCAGGTCGTGATGCGCAACTTCCCAGATGTAGCGCAACTGTTGTAGTTTCATTGAGTCTGTTGCTCCCTGGAGATCGAAGGACCCTGAAGAAGAATACGCATAAAAATACAGGCTTTCATTCTTTTTTAATATAGGCAATTCTCTTCACACAGTTTAGACCAAAATTGCATTTCCGCAGCCCCTGATAAAACCCGGTCGTGAACAAGAGCGATTAAGACTGATTAATAGTGATTAAGACTGATTACGAGTGATCCAGTGCGTCCATGGCCCTTGACTTGGTCACGACAAAGGACACAATCCCTAATCGATACGCTCCACCTTTCAGGGAAACCATGCTGCTGACCACCAAATTCCTCAGGCCCACCTCTGATTCCCGCGCGGTAAAACGCGAGCGGTTGAGTGCGCTCCTTGAGCCCGATGGCCCGAGACGCCTGAATCTGGTGATTGCACCGGCAGGGTTCGGAAAAACCACCCTGGTGACTCAATGGTGCTCGCGGTCGTCATCACCGGCCGCATGGCTTTCCCTGGACGAGCACGATGATGAGCCGAGGCGCTTCTGGCAGTATGTTACCGGCGCCTTCGAACACGCCGGCCTGGCCGGTGCCGGTGAGCTGCGCAAACAACTGGCCCACGGCACCGACGAGGCCTTCACCGAAGCGATTACAGGGCTAATCAACACCCTGGCACGGGATGGCAGCCCCTGGACCCTGGTACTGGACGATTTTCATTTCATTCACGAACCTGCCATACACCGGCAATTCGCCTATTTTGTCGATTACCTGCCTCCGGGCGTCGCCGTAACCCTTGCTTCCCGGACCGAACCGCCGCTGCCTCTGGCACGGTGGCGGGTGCGCCGCTGGACCCAGGACCTACATCCCGGACTCCTGGCGTTTTCAGAAGAAGAATGCCGGCAATTTTTTCAGGGCACCATGGGCCTGGACATTTCCGAGGAAGACGTCCGGGCAATTTGCCGGAAAACAGAAGGCTGGGTTGCCGCCATGCAGCTGTCGGCACTGTCCGGCAAAGGAAACCCGGCGGGAACGAAGCAGATTGATCTGGACGAGCGCCATATCAGTGACTATGTATTGAGCGAGGTATTAGACCAACAGCCGGCGGAACTGGCGGATTTTCTGCTGGAAACCGCCTGCTGTCCGCGCCTGTGCGCCTCATTATGCGATTCGATCCGCAGCTCCGGCGACAGCCAGGAAATCCTGGAGAAGTTGCTCAGCCAGAACCTTTTCCTGATCCCCCTCGACACCCGGAATGAGTGGTTTCGTTATCACGATCTGTTCCGGGATGCCCTGCTCCTTCGTATTCGTCACAGCCAACCCGAGAAGGCAGCGCAATTGTGGCAGAGAACCGTAGACTGGTTGCTGGCCCACGGCCATGTTCAGGAAGGCATTGCCCAGATCGTCCGTCACGCAGACTGGCACTGGCTGGCCCGGGTACTGGCCGAGCATGGCAATAACCTGATTCATGGCGGATATCATTTACCGGTTCTGAACTGGCTAGACGCCCTGCCCCAGGATCTGGTCACCGACAACCCACAACTTCAGATGCTGCGAATCTGGGGGCTGTTCTTCGCCAACCGTGTGGACACCCTGGCGCCCTTGCTGAGCTCTCTGGAAGATCTTCTCGACCGGCACGTGGCGGATTCCCATCCTGATGCCGAAGGCGCGCTCGGGCTCCAGAGCGAGATCTCACTGATGCGCTCATACCTGGCCCGGACCCGCAGCGATGACAAAAGCGCCACCGATCTCACACGGCAGGTTCTGAAAGAAATCGATCATACCCGCATCCCCCTGAAATCGGTGACCTATTACGGTCTGGGCCTGGACTACTATGGCAAGGGCGAGCTCACCGAAGCCGAAGACGCCCTGCAGTCCGCCGTCCGCTACGGTCAGGTGGAACAAAAGCCGAGCACCGTTCTCTCCAGCGGCGGATTGCTGGCATGGATTCAGTACAACCGTGGCGATATTGACCTGGCCCTGGATACCTGCACCGATATCCGTCAGTGGGTGGACCGGCACTATGCGGACCCCAGCCAGCCCAGGCTGATTTCCTGCTGGCAGAACAGCACCTTGTGCGAAATTCACCGGGAGCGGGACCATCCCCAGCTTGCGGCCACCCACCTTCAACCATTGCTTGAACACGTGGAACGGGGCACGGAAGCCGGGCAGCACGTGGTCATCCAGTACGTCCGCGGCCACCTTGCCTTCAGCGAGGGCAAACTCCAGGAGGCCATCGAGGCGCTGGAGGACGCCGCCCAAACCGCCCGGAAACGCCGGGAACAGATTCTTTTCGAACCACCGGCCAGTACCGCCCTGCTGGCTCGGTGCTACCTGGCCGCCGGTTTCCCGGACAAAGCCCGGGGCTGTCTCGATTCAAGAGTGGATGCCGAGTTCACCAATCCCCTGAACCGGGAACAGAACCGGATCAGTGAGGCGCGGGTAATGGTGGCCCTGGATCAACCTGAACGGGCCCAGGAAATTCTCAGCGCACTCCTTCAGCCGGCCGAGCGTAACGCCCACAACCGTCATCTGGTGGAGATCCTGCTGGTTTATGGCGAGGCCCTGGCACTTCAGGGCCGCACAGAAGAGTCCCGACAAATGCTCACCCGGGCAATCAGCCGGGCCGCCGACGCCGGATTTATGCGGTTGCTGGCAGAAGAAAGCCCGCACCTCCGTTCGCTCCTGCTGTCTTTACCCGCGCTGAACGCACCGGGTAGCTGGAACAGCGGCGTGCGGACCATGCTTCTGAAGCAGGAAGAGATGGCTGGAACGGCCGCGGCAACCCGGGCGACTGAAACCGTCAGGTCGCCGGAACGCTCAGCCAAAACACCGGAAACCCTTCCAGAGCCCCTCAGCCAGCGTGAGCTGGAAGTGCTTGCACTGATTCACCAGGGCCACGCCAACAAGGAGATCGCTTCCCGGATGAGTGTGGCTCCGGCCACCGTCAAGGCCCACATCCGTAACCTTTACGGCAAGCTGGGCGTGGGCCGAAGAACCGAAGCGCTGGCCCGGGCGCGGCAACTCGGGCTCCTTGATAACTGACAACAGCGCCCACGAAATGGGACCCCTGTCACATTTAACTGCAACTTTCTAAGCCTGCTACGCCCTTTGGACGATCCGTTTACGCCCCCTGCTCCTCTATCATTTGTTCAACGGTGAGGGAAACCTTGCCAGGAATTCTGAAACTTCAGGCCTTCAGATTTCTTGTTCCGCGTTGTTTCGACGCCCGGGTTCAAAAGGACCCCTTTGATGAGAGCCACCCCATCTGGGCTGGCTCTTTTTTTTGGGCGGGCTATCTACCTGAACGCATCGTACTCGAAAGAATGGTGCCGGGGAGGATCAGCGTTCGATGATCCGCCGGAACGGCGGCAAGGCATCAAGCAACAGCTGGCCGTAGCGCCTGGCGATGATCCGGCGATCCAGAATGGTGACCCGGCCGGTATCCTGCTCGGTCCTGAGCAAGCGCCCGACCGCCTGAACCAGCTTGATCGAGGCATCGGGCACCGTGATCTCCATAAACGGATTACCACCACGCCGGGTTACCCATTCAGCAAGGCCCGCCTCTATCGGATCATCCGGCACAGAGAACGGCAGTCGGGTAATGACCACGTGGTGGAGGTATTTACCCGGCAGGTCGATACCCTCGGCAAAACTGGCCACCCCAAAGAGCACACTGGGCCGCCCCTCATCCACGCGGCTGCAATGCTGGCGAAGCACCTCACCCTTGGCCATGTCATCCTGGGTGATAATCAGCTCCGGATAGTCCGGCGCCAGTGCGTCACGCACCTGGATCATCTGGCGCCGGGAAGTGAACAGAACCAGCGTTGCCTTTTCACCTGCCCACAGATCGGGCAGGCGCTTGACCAGCTCATCGGTAAACCCGTCATCGGTCGGCAGGGCAGACATCGCCGGCACTTCCACGGTGGCCATTTCGGCATAACGGAAGGAACTGGGAACCACCAGGAAACGGCTGTCCTGGGGCAATCCCGCCCGGGCGTTAAGCCGGTCAAACCGGCCGAGCGCGGTCAGCGTTGCGCTGGTCAGCACAGCCCCGTAGGCCCGGGACCAGAGCCGGGAATACAGCAGATCGTCTGCGAGCACCGGAGAGCTGTAGAGGGTAATGTCTTCGGCGTGATCCCATCGCTGCCGGACCGCCCAGCGCGCGGGAGGCGGGCTACCTCCTTGCTCACACCAGGCCGTCCAAAGTCTCAACTGATCTTCGGCACGACTGTGGAAAGAGCCGATCACCGGATACCATGCCTCGGCAGTCTCACGGTCTAATTCGTGCTCTTTGCGTTCATCAAACGCCCCCTGCAACTCATCCGCCAGCACACCAAGCTGACGCACCAGGTTCGCGGTGGCAATCCGGGTCTCAGCCGACAGATCCGCCATGGCTTCGGGGAGCTCACCCTCCGGGTAACGCCACTGGGCTGTTCGGCGCTCCTCGTTGAATTCCCAGCCGGTATTCTGCTCTGCTTCCTCATAGACCCTGGCCAGAACAAGATCGACATCCCGGGACGCAGAGCCAATGCGGTCGAGACTCTTGGCAGCCTGGCTGCCTCCCGGCAGGTAAGGCTGCATTTTGACCAGCGCCTGGGAGAGCTGCTTCAGCCACTGGCGTGTGGCGTTCAGGGAAACCGAGGCGGCAAAATGATTCAGGGCCTTGTCCGGAAGGTGATGGGCCTCATCAAAAATGTACAAAGCGTTTTCAGGCTCGGGCAAAATGGCACCGCCACCGAGCGCCAGATCCGCCAGCACCAGATCATGGTTCGCCACTACGATATCGGCATCATCCAGATCTTTCCGGGCGTCGAAAAACGCACAGCTGTCGAAGTAGCTGCAGTGGCGGTTGGTGCACTGCCGGTGGTCTGTTGTGACCTGGCGCCAGACATCGTCCGGAATCTGTTCCGGCCAGTGGTCCCGGTCGCCATCCCAGTTTCTTGAACCATAACTGGCGAGCATCTCCTCGAAGAAAGCCCGTGTGCCCGACGCTTCGGACCTGGGGCCATCCAGCAGGAACAGCGGCATGGTGTCGCTGTCGCCATTGCCCTCGTCGTGCAGGCGCGCCTCCAGTCTGGACATGCAAAGATACCGGCCCCGCCCTTTGGCGAGGGTCCAGTTGAAATCCATCTTGCTGTGCTTTTTGAGGTCCGGGAGGTCCTTCAGAACAATCTGGTCCTGCAATGCAACGGTGGCCGTGGAAATAACCAGGGTTTTGCCCAGGGCTTTGGCCACGGGAATTGCCGCGATAAGATAAGCCAGGGTCTTGCCGGTACCGGTCCCCGCCTCTACAACGCACGCTGACGCCGGCGAGGTTCTCTGGCCATCGTTCCCGGTGATCTCACCCATGTATTTTGCAATTTCAGCGATCATCAACCGCTGGCCGTAGCGGGCACGGATATCCTTGCCTGCCAGCACGTCGCGGTAGCCCTGCTGAATCTCGTGCTTGGTGTCGTCAGTCAGAGCCATTATCGGGGGCTCACCCAGTCCCGGACCACACCAACCCGGAAGCGTTGACCGTTAAGGCTGAGTACAACGCCCTCCCCGGTGATGTCTTCCACCCGCAGACCGGAAAACGAATCACCGATTCGCAGATAGGCATTATTAATCATGACGCGGCGGGACGCCGGGGATGATGAGTAGATATGGCTGTTAAAGGTCAAATCCGGGACACTCTTCTGAAACGAAAGGGGCAACTCTACCAGATGGGGCACCCTGCCCGCTTGCTCAGGCACCGGCAAGGGTGGAAAAGTCTGTGATGAATCGGATGAGGGTACAATAATGGTCGCCCGCTCCCGGGGCACGGGCGCCGCGGCGGCCTCAGCCTTCGGCAGGCTCACAGGTGATTCCGGTTCCGGTTCCGGTTCCGGTTCCGGTGCCGGTGTCACCGGTGGCGCTTCAACCTGTTCGGCCGGCTGATCTGGTGGCTGGGAGCCTGGCCAGAAGACAAACGCCAGCACGCCGGCGTTGAGCATCAGGGCGACAGCGACCCAGGCCACCGGCGATACCCGCTTCTTCTTTGGCCGGTGTATCAGCTGCACCTGCTGGCCAAGGTCGGGCACCCGCCCCTGGCGGCGCTCCGTTTCGGATTTTCTTAATGCGTCAAGAATATAAGACATAGTTACTCTCGATTTCCCGACCGATTTCCCGACCGGTTTCCCGGCACTGAGGGCTGAAGCCGGGGAACAGACGCCTCAAGATCGTTATTCATCTGGATGATGGTCATGGCGCCGGCGATTCCGTCAACGGTAAGACCCCGGAGGGACTGATACCAGCGAACCTGCTCTTCGGCACTCATCCGCTTGATCTGATCGCTTTCCGGGCGGCCGGCACTGAGCGTCTCCGCCAGCTCCATCATCCGGGCGCCAATCCATAACTGCTGGCCGTTTCCGGTACTGTAAAAGCCGTCGCCGGTGAGGTATTCCGGAAGGCGCCACAATACCCGGTATTCCCCAAACCAGTAAGGCTCGATACTGGCGAACGATAGCTCCACGTTAGCGGACGGCAACGCAACTTCGGCCATGTCGCCATCAAGGTGACGAATCACAACGTAACCGTCGTTGCCGGCCTGATCCTGAAGCCGCAACATCGCCGGGCGATCCAGAAACTCAAGGCTCCGGCGACTGCCCTGCCGCTCCAGACACGCCAACCCGTTTTCTCTGGCAAAATCACAGGCCACTGGCGCATCGGCGGGCTGGTAATTGCGCCCCCAGATCCCGAATAACATCCGGAAGGCATCGACTGAATCCAGCAGCTGACCGGGAACGTCCAGTTCCGCAAGAGCCTGGCGCTCAGCAACTTCGTTGTTGTTCGCGGAATCTGCCGTTTCCGGCATTTCCGCCCCAGCCATTTTGCCCGGCTCATCCGCAACCCGCTCGATGGCACCCTGCAATAGCTCCCCCGGGGGCTGCTCAGCGAAAGCCGGCTCGCCCGGGGCCCAACGCTCAAACAGCCAGGCGGTTCCGATAATGGCAACAAGCATGGATGCCGCAACGATCAGGTACTGGGATCTGTCTGGTGAGCCACCTTGCCGCGATGGCCCGGGGCCAGCGGAATGGCCACGAACCTCTTTTGCTGCGTGCCGAATGTGATCAGCGGTAATTTCATGCTCACCTTCCGCGTAGGCCCCAAGCAGAGCCCGGTCGCTGATCAGATTGATCAGCCGGGGAATACCCTGGCTTTCCCGGTACAGTCGCTGAACGGCCCGGGGCGAGAAAATGTCCCCGCGCATGCCGGCCACGCGGAGTCGATAGCGAAGGTAGGCCGGCAGCTCGTCCTTGCCAATCGCATCAAGGTGATAACGCGCGGTTACCCGCTGGTTCAGTTGCCGCAGTTCCGGAAGGGCAAGTATCTCCTGCAGTTCCGGCTGGCCAAGCAGGACAATTTGCAGCAGTTTTTTCTCGGCGGTTTCCAGATTGGTCAGGAGCCTGAGTTGTTCAAGCACCTCCGCAGACAGATTCTGGGCTTCGTCGATCATCAACACCTTGTGACGGCCCGCCGCGTGCGCCTTCAGCAGGTCCTGGTTGATGAGATCCACCAGATCCTTGATGGTGGCGCCGATGTCGTGGGGAATCTCAAGCTCGTCGCAGATGGAGGACAGCAACTCCCGCGCAGAGAGCCGGGGGTTGAGAATCAGCGCTATATCGACATTGTCCGGAGCGTTTTCAATAAAGCAGCGGGATACCGTGGTCTTCCCGGTCCCTACTTCACCGGTAATCACAATGAAGCCGCCCTGGCCCTGAACACCGTACATCAGGTGCGCCAGAGCTTCCTTGTGGCGATCACTGAGATAGAGGTAACGGGGGTCTGGGGCGATAGAAAACGGCGGTTCGCGAAAGCCGAAAAAATCGTAATACATATCAGGAGGTACCGGAATCCGCATTATTAACCAACCTGAGCCCGGCAGTGCGCCGGTTCTGCTGTTTCAGTCGACGCACGCACCGCTCAAGGGTTTTGGAGATCCGGGCATGGGAGCGAATCATGGAAATCCTGGGCCAGGTGGCCCGTTCGCCGGCAAGAATCATTTCCCTTACGTAGGCGGGATCCGGATTAGCCAGCATGCGGCGATAGTCCCTGAATGAATAGGTTGGTGCGATGGTAACGTCTCCCGAGTACCGCTGAGCCATAATCGTGTACAACTGACCGGACACCTGCCGCAAGAGTTCCGGCCTTACCCGTTTGCGCAGGTAATCGAATACCCCCTTGCCGTGGAACTGGATTTCCGATTTCAGCAGATGCATCGGGAGACTGCCCAGGGAGAGCTTTTCGTCTCTGCCTCGCTGGGTGAGGAACGGTACAACATGGGGGTTCGCCTGGCTCACAATTGTGTAGTTAACGTCGTAGAGATGCATCAGGCGGTCAATTGGGAGATCGCTGACCACCGAACCGTCCACAAACTTGAGGCGTGGCATATAAGGCAGGGTATTGCCGTAGATGTCTTTTTTCATCAGGGTGACCGGCGGAAAAATACCCGGAACCGCCGCACTGGCCAGAGCCGCACTCCACACCATCAGGTAGGGCGATGTATAGCCGCACAACAATCGCGCCTTTTGATGCGCCTGTACCGGTGACACACTCACGTTAATAGAGCGACCAGTGCGCTGGTAGGCCTCTTCGAAGGTGTATTCACCAATATTCGCCCGCAGGCAGCCGCGCAACTGCTCCTGATCCATGAGACCGTCGCCGCGAACGGCACTGAGCAGGCCCCGCCACTTCCAGGCCTTGAGGTTGTGGTTTTCCGGTACCAGCATTTCCGGTATTTCCGCATCGGTATGCACACTGAGAATACCGGCAATGATGGCGCCGATACTGGAACCGGCGATCACCTGGGGCAGAAGGCCTTTCTCCCAGAGCGCCTTGATCACCCCGAAATGAAACATGCCGAGGGTGGCACCGCCACTGAGCAGCAATGTCGGCCGGCCGTAGCTTGTCAGGGTATCCCGGAAAAACTGGAGCTTGTCCGCCACGGGAAAACCGGGCACCGAATGGTCGCAGAGGAAATCCAGCGCTTCGCACACCTGGGCAATGTATTCCTCGATCAGATGCTTGGTGCCAACCCGGGACCGGGTGTAGAGCGCAGGATTGCCCATGTTACCAAGATCGTGGTGCAACCCCTCCCGAAGCGCCCGTTTCAGGCGCTCAACGTCATTCTGCTGGCGGTACTGCTTAAGGTTGCTCAGGCGATCATAAATGAGCTCGTAGTGGTAGAGGTCAGAGGCAAAGTCCTCTTTCCACTCGGCATTGCCCTCCAGAAAATCCAGCTCCAGCGCCGCCGCCTTCCAGACTTCATAGTTCGGCGCCTCGGCCAGCATCTTCCGGAACTTGGCTATTCTTGGATCCTCTAGCACCGCTGACCTCCTTTCAACCCGCCCAAAACTCAGAAATCATCCAGCATCAGATTTTCATCATTGCCACTGGCAAACGGATCATTGACCACTTTCCCATCGTTTATCAGGAACTCACGACGTTGTAAAAACGCGTTTCGGAGGAAAACATACCTGTCGCCGGAAATGAAGCTCTCCGCCGGAATCAGATCAGCCCGCTTATCGACAATCTGGAGAGCCCGGGCAGAATAAGCCTCATGGCTTTCCACGGCGTCCCAGGCCGAAGGCAGAGCAAACCCGTCAGTTACAAAGCCGGTGAAGTGCCGGGGTGTCGAGGGACCAAAAAGCGGTAGCATCAGATAAGGTCCCGGTCCCGCACCCCAGTAGCCCAGGGTCTGTCCGAAATCCTCCGGCCGCTCCGGGAGTTCGAAAGCCGTGGCCACGTCAATCAGGCCCAGGAGGCCGAACGTTGTATTAAAAGTAAAACGCCCGACGGCCACCACCGCGGACTCCCCTTTTAACTGGAGCACGCTGTTGGTGAAGTTCCGGAGTTCGGTGAGGTTGTTGAAGAAATTGGTAATACCCCGGTCGATCAGCCGCGGGGTAAAGTTCCGGTAGGCCTGTGCCACCGGCTTAAGAAACCACCGGTCAATGGTTTCGTTGAAGTTATACACCTTGCGGTTCCAGTTCTCCCAGGGGTCCTTCGGGTCAACCGGCACTGAGCCTTCCGGCGCGGGCTCCTTCATGGTCTGGGCTGTTGCCTGACTGGCGGGAAAAAGCACCGCCATAGCAAGGCTCGTCACGATGGCGATCAACCAGCGTCGGATAAAAAGATATTTCATTTTCGGCTCATGGGTTGTTTAATTCGTCTCGACTCGCCGAAAATACCGGCGCTTTACTTATCATTATTAAACCGTTGTTACGGAGGAACCCGATGTCAGTCCCGGGAAATCTTGTAAGCACGATTACCATGCCGCTCCGCTGGGGAGACATGGATGCATACGGCCACGCCAACAATACAGTTTACTTCCGTTTCTTCGAGGAAGCGCGGATTGTGTGGCTGGCGTCACTGGAACTCGGCGGTCCCGGCGAGCCAACCGGCCCGATTATTATAAAGACCAGTGCCACCTTTCTAAAGGAATTGAACCATCCGGCAACGGTAGAGGTGAAAACATACGCTGACAAAGCAGGCAACACCAGCCTCGACACCTATCATTTGCTGACAGATGTCGATACCGGCGCCATTTATGGGGAAGGTTATGCCAAAATTGTCTGGTTCGACCGGGCAACACGGTCATCGGCTCCGCTGCCAGAGACCTTGCGGGCGCTGGCAACGGGTTAACCCGGCAAGAGACTATCGGCGGCGCACCACGACGCTGCCGATCGAATAACCTGCCCCAAACGAACAGATCACGCCCAGATCACCACTGGCCAGGTCTCCCTTGTGCTTGTGGAAGGCGATGATGGAGCCTGCGGAGCTGGTATTGGCGTACTCGTCCAGAATAACCGGCGCCTCATCTTCGGTGGCATCACGGCCCAGCACCTTGCGGGCAATCAGCTGGTTCATATTGAGGTTGGCCTGGTGCAGCCACATTCGCCGCAGATCGTCCGGAGCAATCGCGAGGCTCCGAAGCTGGTTCAGGATGGTTGCAGCCACCAGTGGTGAAACCTCCTTGAACACCTTGCGACCCTGCTGCACAAACAGCTTGTCGGGTTTGCCAATACCGGATTCATCTGCCCGGTTCAGGAAGCCGAAATTGTTCCGGATGTTATTGGAGAATTTCGTCTTCAGGCTGGTGCCGAGAATCTCGAACCCCTGTCCGGCGCGGGCATCCTCCTCCCGCTCCACAAAAATCGCCGTGCAGGCATCACCAAAAATGAAGTGGCTGTCCCGGTCCCGGAAGTTCAGGTGGCCGGAGCAGATCTCCGGGCTCACCACGAGCACCGAACGGGCACTGCCGTTTTCCACGGAATTCACGGCGGCTTGCAGGCCAAAGGTGGCCGAGCTGCAGGCAACGTTCATGTCATAGGCAAAACCGTTGATCCCCAATGCTTCCTGAACTTCGATGGAAACCGCCGGGTAGGCGCGCTGCAGATTCGAACAGGCGACAATAACGGCATCCACGTCCTGTACGGATTTGCCCGCCTGTTCCAGCGCTTCGCGGCAGGCGGCGACGGCCATTTCGCATTGAACGGAGGGCGCTTCGTTACTGCGCTCCGGGATGTAAGGCGCCATGCGCTTAGGATCAAGGATGCCGTCCTTGTCGATAACATGGCGGCGCTTGATACCGGAGGCTTTTTCTATGAAGGCAGAAGAGGATGGCTGCAATGGGACAACCTCGCCCTGGGCAATGGCGTCTGCATTCTCTGCATTAAACAGTTCGACGTACTGGTTAAAGGCTTCCACCAGTTCGTCGTTATCAATGGTTGCTGGCGGTGTGTAGAGACCGGTCCCGCTAATAACGGCTTTAATCACGCTAACCCCACGTCATGATTGTGAAAACAGGATGTCAGAAAAATCCACTGTCAGAAATACTAACACAGTCTCCGGGTTTTTCCCGCCGGGAATCAGTCAGGGGCGCCGGATTGGTGCGGGCCTGTCGACGCCTTAAACCCGGGTTTTCTCCCACTGCCGGTCCATCCGTTTTACCGATACCGTCATGACCGTGCCCAGTTGCTGGGCAAAAAACGATACCCGGAACTCCTCAAGCATCCACCGGTAAAGCACCAGCTCCGGATCCCGCACACCCTGGCGCTGCTGTTCATCACGCTTTACCGCATAGCGGGACCAGAGTGGCTCGATGGTATGCAGGAATTCGCGCTCCCGACCCATTTCCCGGGGCATTTTTTCAAGCCGGATCAGGGCGGCCTCGAAGTAACGACCGAACTCCGCCAGCCACTCCGGCGGCGTATCAACCAGAAACCCCGGATAGACAAGATTCCGCAGCTGGAACTTCAGATCGGCCATGCTGTTTGCCAGGGCCAGGTTGATCTTGCCTTTGAGCCGCTTCGCCACTTTCTGGTAGCCGGACATGGCCTGAAACAGCCGTTCGTCGGCCTGCTCAAGCGCGGGAATGAAATCTCCCCGGTGCCTGCCAAACAGGCGATCAAAGTCATCGGCACTTCTCGGGATACCTTCGATGAGAAAATGCTGTATGGCCGTCGCCAGCAGCAGGTCGTCCAGCAGAACTTTCGCCTGGCCCACCGGGGCAAACATCAGGGCGGATTGCCGGAAATGCGGAAGCTTGCGCTCGAGATCATCCAGGGTCTTGCCGAACCGGTTGAGAATCAGACGGGCAACCGCCTTGCGAGTGATGTCCTCTGCCGTCAAACGGTCCAGACATCGAATCTGCCGGACCTGTTTGCCGAGGTCTTCCAGTGCCGGGTACACCGTTACCTGCATCCCGCCTTTTTCGGTCTGTACCTGTTCGGGCAATTGTCCGAACTGCCAGTCGGTATAGTCTCCCGCCGGTTCCTTTGAGGCATTGTCACTGGTCGCCGAAGCCAGCGCCTCCTCCGCCCGGCCCTCAAGCTGACCCTGAAGCTCGATGGTATCCCGGCTTTCGGCAATCGCCTTTCCACCATCGCCCATAACCCGGAGGTTCATCCGCAAATGCCTGGGCAATTCCGCCTCAGACCAGGCGTCCGGGTCGATTCTCACGCCAGTCATCCGGCGCAGTTGTTCGCCCAGTTGCAAAGCCAGCGGCTCATTGGATGGCTGGAGATTGGCCAGGGCCGCATCAACAAAATCCGGTACCGGGACGAAATTGCGGCGCAATGCCTTGGGGAGGGACTTCACCAGGGCTACGCATTTCTCCCGTAACAGCCCCGGCACCAGCCATTCAAGTCGGCGGGACGGAATCTGCTTCAGGGCCATCAGGGGAACCTGAAGGGTAACGCCGTCCTGTTCGCTGGCAGGCTCGAATTCGTAACTCAGCGGGTAGCGGACGCCTTCCCACTCCAGGTAATCGGGGTACCACTCCGCCGCCTGGGCGTCGACCGGGCGCTGGAGAATGTCGTCTTCGGTGAGTTCCAGATCTTTCAGCTGCTCCGCCGAAAGGCCTTTCCACCAACTCTCGAAATGGCGCCCGCTGACGATATCCGCCGGCAGGCGCTCCTCGTAGAACGCCACCAGAACGTCATCATCGACCAGAAGATCCCGCCTCCGGGTTTTCTTCTCCAGGTTCTCCACGGTATCGAGTATTTCCCGGTTACGGGCAATGAATGGTGCCCTGGACCGGTAATCGCCCTCAACCAGCGCCCTGCGGATGAACAGAGTGCGACACTCGGCCGGATCCACTTTGGCGTAGGGAATCCGACGTTTGGCCACGATATCCAGACCGTAAAGCGTCACCTTCTCGTAGCCCATCACCTGAGCCCGTTTCTGTTCCCAGTGGGGCTCAAAATAATGGTGTTTAACAATGTGGCCAGCCAGGGGCTCAATCCATTCCGGCTGAATGGATGCCACCACCCGGGCGAACACCCGGCTGGTTTCAACAATCTCGGTGGCGACAATCCACTTGGGACCGGTTTTGAAAACCCTGGAGCCCGGGAAAAGCATCACCTTCCGGTTGCGGGTGGCGAGATATTCCTTTTTCTCAACCTTGACGGCCACCTGCCCCAGCAGGCCGGCCAGAATAGCCTTGTGGAGCGATTCGTAGCTGGCGGCCTCCTTGTTCACCGCCAGTTTCTGTTCGCGGCAAATCAGGGTGAGCTGGCGATGGATGTCCCGCCATTCCCGCATTCGCATCCAGCTCAGGAAGCTCTTCTGGCAGACCTTCTTCAACTGATTCTGGGACAACTCCTGGCGCTGCTCCTCGTAATAGTTCCAGACGTTCAGCAGGGTAACGAAATCCGATTCCCTGTCATTGAACGGGGCGTGCGCCTGATCGGCCGCCTGCTGTTTGTCCTGGGGGCGTTCACGGGGGTCCTGAATGCTCAGGCCGGCAATGATGACCAGGGTTTCCGACAAGCTGCCAAGGTCGGCGGCCGTTACCAGCATTCTGGCCAGCCGCGGATCCAGAGGCAGTCGCGCCATGGTTCGCCCGAGCTTGGTAACGCGACGCTTGTCATCAACTGCCCCCAGTTCTTCCAGCAGCTTGTAGCCGTCGTTGACCTGCCGTTTGTCCGGCGGTTCAAGAAACGGGAACTGCCGGATCTCGCCGAGCCCGGAAGTGGCCATCTGAAGGATGACGGAAGCAAGGTTGGTGCGCAGGATTTCCGGATCGGTGTATTCCGGGCGGTTGATAAAGTCGGTGTCGTCGTACAGCCGGAAACAGATGCCTGGTGCCACACGACCACAGCGGCCCGCTCTCTGATTGGCACTGGCCTGGGACACGGGTTCTATCGGCAGCCGCTGGATCTTGGAGCGAACGCTGTAGCGGCTGATCCGGGCAACGCCGGTGTCGATCACATAACGAATGCCCGGCACCGTCAGCGAGGTTTCCGCCACGTTGGTCGAAAGCACAATACGCCGGCCTTTGTGAGACTGGAACACCCGGTTCTGCTCGGCATTGCTCAGGCGGGAATACAACGGCAGCACTTCGGTATGCTTCAGATCGACATGGCGCAGAACCTTGCTCAGGTTCCTGATTTCCCGCTCGCCGGGCAGGAACACCAGCACATCGCCCGGTGGCTGCTTTTCACTGCGCTCGTGCTGTTCGATTTCCTCCAGGGCACCCAGAACCCCGTCGGTCCAGCCCTGATCCCGGTCATCTTCATCGCCCGTCAGCGGCCGGTAACGGATATCCACCGGATAGGTCCGCCCACTTACCTCAATCACCGGAGCCCTGTCGAAGAACTCGCTGAACCGGTCCACCTCAATGGTTGCCGAGGTAATAATGACCTTCAGGTCCGGTCGCCTGGGCAGGAGCTGGCGCAGGTAGCCGAGCAGAAAATCGATGTTGAGGCTGCGCTCGTGGGCTTCGTCAATGATCAGGGTGTCGTAGCGGTCCAGAAACCGGTCGTGCTGAACTTCCGCCAGCAGGATGCCATCCGTCATCACCTTGACCCTGGATTGCTCCGAGGTGTTATCGGTGAATCGAACCTGGTAGCCGATCTGCTGACCGGTCTGTTCACCGATTTCCTCGGCAATCCGGGCGGCCACACTGCGGGCGGCAATTCGGCGGGGCTGGGTGTGGCCAATCAGCCCCCGGGTACCCCGGCCGCTGTTCATGCAGATTTTCGGGATCTGGGTGGTTTTACCGGAACCGGTTTCACCGGCAATGATCACCACCTGGTGGTTTTCGATGGCCTCCCGGATATCATCCACCCGCTCGGAAACCGGCAACCCCTCCGGGAAACTCGCCGGTTTGTGCAGGGCGTGTCGCTGCTGCACCTTCCCGAGGCCGCGCTCCAGCCAGTTGGCCATCTTTTCCAGGTCTTTCTGGCCCGGCTTGCCCTTGGTGCGGGCAAGGGTTTTCACGATGCGTGCCGCTTCCTGCTGGTTGCAGGCGTCCAGCTGCGCCATCATGGCCTTGACGGCGGCTTCGCCGTCCGGTTTGAGTGTCGGTGTTCTGGAAGTATCGGAACGGGTGTCTGTCATTGAATTGCCGGAATTACGCTCACTCGGATCTGATTGGGCGACAGTCTATCGGGAAAGTCAGGTGGTTAAAAACGGAAAAACCCCGCCGAAGCAGGGTATTCCTTGCAAGAGCCCGGGGCAGGCTTATTTGTTGTTGGCCTCGTCCCGCAGTTCGCGCCGCAGAATCTTGCCCACGTTGGTTTTGGGCAGTTCATCGCGGAATTCAAAGTACTTGGGCACCTTGTAGGCCGTCAGACGCTCGCGACAGAACTCCTTGAGCTCGTTCCCGGTCACGCCCTCGGCTGTCGGCACCAGGTAAACCTTGACCGCTTCGCCACTCTTGGCATCGGAAATGCCCACGGCGGCACACTCGACCACCTTCGGGTGGCTGCTGACAACATCCTCAACCTCATTCGGGAACACGTTGAAGCCAGACACGATAATCATGTCCTTCTTGCGATCAACGATGCGAATGTAGCCGTCTTCCTGGATCAGGGCGATATCACCGGTGCGCAGGAAACCGTCCTCCGTGAAGGACTTCTGGGTGTCCTCCGGGCGCTGCCAGTATCCACGCATAACCTGAGGACCTTTCACACACAGCTCGCCAGGCTCGCCCAGGGGCGTTTCACTACCCTCTTCGTCCAGGGTCTGAACGAGGGTTGAGGGAATGGGCAGGCCGATAGTGCCAATCTGGATGGCACTGGGAGGGTTAAAGGTCACCACTGGCGAGGTTTCAGTCATACCGAAGCCTTCGCAGATCTCACAGCCAGTCACCCGCTGCCACATTTTCGCCGTGTCGCTGGTCAGGGCCATACCGCCGGAGGACGTCAGCTTCAGGCTGGTGAAGTCCAGGGCCTGGAATTCCTCATTGTTGCACAGTGCTACGAACAGAGTATTCAGGCCCAGGAACGCGGTGAACTTGTGATTTTTCAGCTCCTTCACAAAACCCGGGATGTCTCTCGGGTTGGGAATCAGGACATTGTGGGCACCGGCCTCAAGCATGATGCCGCAGTTCAGGGTGAAGGAATAAATGTGGTACAGCGGCAAGGGCGCAATAACAACCTCCTGCCCCTCGACGACCATACCCTCCATCATCGGGCGGGTCTGCAACAGGTTTGCCACCAGGTTTCCGTGGGTCAGCATGGCGCCTTTGGCCACACCGGTAGTGCCGCCGGTGTACTGCAGAACTGCGATATCGTCCCGCTTGCACTCAACCGGTGTAAACTTTTCCCGGCCACCGGCACTAAGCACTGCCGGCAGTTTATGGGCCTGAGGAATGTTGAACGGGGGCACCATCTTCTTGACGTGCCTGATCACCGCATTCATCAGGGTGCGCCTGATCGGTGAATGCATGTCGGCAATTTCAGTCACGATGACGTGTTCGATGCCGGTATGGGGCAGCACTTTTTCGGCGTTCCCGGCCATGTTGGCCAGCACCACCAATGCCTTGGCACCGGAATCGTTGAACTGGTGCTCCATTTCCCGGGTGGTATACAAGGGGTTGGTGTTCACCACAATCAGGCCAGCACGCATGGCGCCAAACACAACCACCGGGTACTGACTGACATTGGGCATCTGAACCGCGATACGGTCGCCAGGTTTCAGATCGGTCTTGTTTTGTATCCAGGCTGCAAAGTTGCGGCTCTGGGTGTCAAGGTCACGATAGGAGAGCGTTGCGCCAACAGCGGAGAATGCAGGACGGTCAGCAAACTTTTTGACGGCCTGCTCAAACACATCCACCATGCTCTTGTACTTGCTCAGGTCAACCTCGCGAGGTACGCCGGCGGGGTATTTATCCTGATAAAACTGCTCAAAATCCATCACCATCTCCTGTTTGGCGCTTTTGATTAGAATGATTTACCGATGTCAGGTTGGTCAAAAAATCAACCCGACAAAAGTATCAGACTCAAAAAAGTGGGGAGAGAATAGCAGTTTTGTAACCGATGAGGTAGTTTTCGGGGTTCTTACCCGAACAGCTGTACACAAATGACATCAGTGCGGAGCGCACCATGAGCGATACCCTTGATACTCTTGATACTCTTGAAAATATTACCTATGACGAGCTGAACGAGGGCGATACCGCCACCTTCATACGCACCCTTTCGGAAGACGAGCTGGTGCTGTTTGCGGCGGTGTCCGGTGACGTGAATCCGGTACACCTGGACTCCGATTTCGCCGCCTGCTCCAGGTTCAAGGAACGCATTGCCCATGGCATGTGGAGCGGCTCCCTGATTTCAGCGGCACTGGCAACGGTTATGCCTGGCCCGGGCACCATTTACCTGGAGCAGAGCCTGTCATTCAGGCGTCCGGTAAAGCTGGATGACACCCTGACGGTAAACCTGAAAGTGCTGCGCAAGGATCCGAGAAACCGTATTGTGGTTGGCTGTGATGTGCGGAACCAGAATGGCCAGCAGGTGGTCTCCGGCCAAGCCAGGGTTATTGCGCCGACGGAAAAAGTCTCCCTGCACAAGCCTCGGCTACCCAGGATCACCATCGAGAGCTGATTCAGCCGGGCAGGAAATCAATCGGGAACCGAACCGTGCGGGTCCCGACCTTGTCGGCACCGAAATTGAACAACCTTACCCTCATGGCAATACGCTGCTCCAGGGACGGATGCTGCAATTCGGAGCTGACAACGTCACAGGCGGAAACCGAACCGTCTGGTTCGATCACCAGTTCCAGCAACACCTTGCCTTCAAGCGTTGGGTCCTGCCGCAACTCCCGCCGGTACAGGGAATAGAGTGCGGTTTTCTGGGCGTCAAATACCTTGCGAATATTGCTCATGGCCCGCTCACCGACGGACGGCCCGGGATTAGCCGGCTTCGCCGCTACGGCACGGGTTTCCTCAACAGGCGCTTCGACTTTCCTGACTTCGTGCCCGGCCACATTCACCGATGTTTCCGGGGCCACAGTGTCTGTCACCCCGCCACTGCCACTGAGCACCTTCCCGGAATCCCCGGGGGAAACGGTGCGCGCCATGCTGTCGGAATCCGTATTCGCCACGAATTGCTGGGCCGGCGCCGGTTCAGGCTCCCTGAGGGAGGCCAGCCGGTCTTTCATCGCCAGCAGCCCGGACCGGGACGCCTTCTCCCTCGCCTGCTCAGTGGTTTGCCGGGGTTTGGCCTGCCGGGCAAGGGCAGGCTCCGGCCGGGGCTCGGGTTTCGGTTCAGCCTTCACCGGCTCAGGGGGCGCCTTTTCCGGTTCTTTTTTTCGAGCCTCGGGCTCCGGCTCTGGCTCAACCGGCTCCCGTCTGGCAGGCTCTGGCGTCACAGGCTCTGGTGTAACAATGGGTTTTGGCCGCTCCACAAGGCGCGCGAGCCTGGGCGGGATCTGTTCAGCCTCGCTGCGTTGAATCTCCGGCAGGTCCAGTGTCGGAATCAACAGTGCCGGAGGCAGTAACAGCGCCAACGTCACCCCGACAATGGCACCAAACCGGAGGTTCTCACCGGTATCCCGGCCCCACGGCAGCCCGGCGGAATGCCCCGCAGGAGACAAGGTATCAGCCATTGCGAACCTCCCCTTCCACCGCAAGCCGCACCTGCCGGTATTGCGCATCAACACAGGTCTGCATCACTTTCCGGAGCAGCCGGTAATCGGTATCGCGACCGGCCATGATGGTAACTTCCAGTCCCTCCTCGGGGATCTCGGTCCAGCGGTTACGTCGCCAGGTGAGCTCCTCCGACAAACCGGAAATACGGTCATCTCCCGTTTCGATTCCCTCCAGCCGGGCCACTTCCTTTCCCTGTACCAGAATGGCGTTGCCGGTTACCTGCACCGTGAGATTCTCTGCGGCTTCCTGCTGTGCCGTCGATTTCGGCAACGGCACATCGGCGGTGTTCTTCATGACTTTCACATCGGAGGAATTCACCATCAGAAAGAAAACCAGAATGGTGAAGATGTCCATCAGCGACACCAGGTTCAGGCCACCCGGTCTGTGCCTGCGGCCGTAGTGCCGCTGGATCCTGCGGGCCTTTCGGGATGTTCTCACGCGCCCTCCCCGGATTCTTCCTGGACAGTGGCCGCCAACTGGCGATTATCCGATGCATCCATCAGGGAAACGTCCGGAAACAGCTCGGCCTCCACCACACTGGCCGCCACCACGGCCGGGTATGAGCGAACCGTATCCATGGCGGTAACCAGCGTCTGGTAATCGATATCGGGACCGACTTCCAGCACCACATCGGTCTTCTCCGGTAGCCGGCCTTTCACCTGGCGAAGGACGTCACCAAGCGCTTCAAAGTCCTGTGCACCCTGTTTTTTCGGAAGCACACGAATCAGCCCCCGATCGCTGTCAGCAATTTCGATACCCGCCGGAATCAGTGTTACCACCAGGCGAAGCTCATCGGCTTTTGGAACTTCCCCGGCCTCCATTCCGGGAAAGTTCAGTTCAATTATGCGGACCTGGCTGAACACCATGCCCAGCAACAAAACCGGCACCAGAACGATCATGAGGTTCAGAAAGGCGGTTATGTCCAGCTCCGGCGATGTACTCAGCCTGCGGTGTCGGCGTCTCATGGCATCAACTCAGGCTGCGGATGGCTGGGCATTGGGGTTCGAAACAGGATCAGAAACAATGTTCAGCAGTTTCACACCCGCCATTTCAAAACTGTCCACAATTTCGTTGGTGCGGGTCTGCAGCACGGCATGGAACATTAACAAGGGTATCGCCGACATCAGTCCAAAGGCAGTGGTGTTCATGGCCACGGATATGCTCTCGGAAAGCAGGCTGGCTTTCTGGGATGGGTCTGCCGCTGCCACTGCGGTAAAGGCTGCAATCAGGCCGATAATCGTGCCCAACAACCCCAGAAGGGTGGCGATGTTGGCCAGGGTCGCCAGGTACTGGGTGCGCTTTTCCAGCCGTGGAAGGACTTCCATCAGACCCTCCTCCATGGCGTATTCAATATCTTCCCGCCGGCTGTTGCTCAGCAACCGACCGATGCCCGCGCCCATGATGGAGGCAATGGCGCTATCCGAGTTGCTTGCCGCTTTCATGGCCCGCTGGTAATCACGCTTCTGCAGCAATGGCAGGATGCCCCGTTCGAAGGCCGCCCGGTTGCGCCGCCTCACCCCGGAGAGGTAGAAAAATCGTTCCAGGGTAATGGCCAGGCCCAGCGCCAATACAACAGCAATGGGGTACATGAAGGGGCCGCCTTCCTGGAAAAAACGTACGATGGTGTCCAGCATGATTGTTCTCCCGTTATTACTGCGCAGTCACGGCTGAGTCCCCGAGGGGGCTCAGGATCAGGGGGTTAAGGTTTTCACGAAACAGGCGATGCCTTTCCAGAGTCACCGGGTCTGCCGGCCGCATCAGTTCCGGCGCGGTATCATCCAGCTTTGCCCGGGGACGTTTTGGCAGGCTCGGCGCCTGCCAGGGCAATATGTAAAGTACCCGCGGCTCATCCTCGCCAAGGCTGGCCGATATGCCGTCAACGCTCAGGCGAACCGAGTCCTCCTGACCTGCCCCGGCAAGGGCCGGCGCCAGCAAAACCAGCCCGGCAAGAACAACTGACTGCATACCTGTTACGGTTACCTGCAAGTAATGGCGCATCTGCATCTATTGCAGCCTCCGTTCCAGATCGGCAATCCATCCGGTGACGAGCTGGTCGTCTTCTTCCGTCAGTACCCGATAGCGGTTGTAGTGAGTCAGCGCCCTGTCGAGTTCCAACAGATACAGTTCAGCAATCACGGCCAGGTTGTAATGCAGCTCGGCAACCTCCGGCGAGTTCGAAATACCGGTCTCGAGCAGCTTTGCGGCTTCGGCAAAGCGGTGTTGATCCTTCATCACCAATGCCAGGTTATTAACGACGACCGCGTTGCCCGGGTCCAGCTCAACGGCTTTCTGCCACGCCTCGGCGGCGGCATTCCTGCGGCCCTGCTCCAGAGCCAGCTGCCCCTCCCTTGCGAAGCTTCTTGCCAACTCCGGGTTCGTCTGTGCGGGTTCAGGCTCCTGAACGGTTTGCCCGGCGCAGCCGCCCAGCAGAACCAGCAGAAGACTCCAGGCCAACGTGTTCTTCAACCGGTTATAACGAGCCATCACCCGCCTCCATGTTCCAGCTCAACCATTTCACCTTGCGTTGGTAACGCCCCGGATGCAGATCGGCCAGAACGCCCAGGCTGCGGCCAATCCATGCATCGTACCCCCGGGCGGTGATCCGCCGGTGGTTCTCGGTGTGCAGCCGAATTGCCTTCTCTTCAAACGGATAGGCTTCCTCTTCCAGCAGCATCTGGTATTGCATGGTCTCCAGCTCGTTCAGATCAGCCGGCACTGACGACGCCATCAGGTCCCGGGCCAGCCCCCGGTAAAGTTCCGCACGCCGGTAAAGGGACTCGGACAGCACCGCCTCAGCGCCGAGTGCCTCGGCATCCAGGAATCGTTGACGCGCGGCTTCCAGCGCGCCCTGCTTGCGTTCCAGCGAATCTTCCAGGGGATGGGTCAGTTCGATACTGGTGAAAGCGGCTGCGGCACGGGCACCGAGAACCATTGAGGCACGAGAAGCCCACTCAAGGGTCTCCGGGCTGTGCCAGGGGCTTTCCAGCTCCGCGCTGACCAGTGCTTCCCGCCAGTCATCCCCCTCAACGCCGGATTCCATAAGGCGGTGACGCATGGTCTGAAGGCGCAGGTGGCCCGGACCATCCCCGGCAACGACGCCAGTGGCCAGATAGTCACGGTACAGCGCGTTGCGTTCAGCGATATTGCCAGCGTCATGGAGCAATGCGGCAGCTCTGAGCCGCAGCTGCCAGGGGTCAGGTTGGCCTGCCGCCATCTGCAGGAGCTCTGAGGCAGCCAGCGCTGGCTGCCCGGATGCAACCCAGGCGTGGACCAGCTTTTCAGGGATGCCCGACACCAGCTCATGCCCGGGGAAATCCGACCGGAAACGCTCAAGATCTTCAATGGCCCCGGACCAATCCGCGGCTTTGAGAAGGGTGTTGGCGGCGTCGTAGCGGCCCTTGATGGCCAGGTCTGATCCGGGCAGCACCGAACCGACGCGGCGGAAGTGCCGGACCGCATCTTCGGTCTTGCCATTGGCCGCGGCCCGCTCGCCCTGACGGTATACAACCGTGGCGAGCTGTTTTCGGACATTCTCCGCCTGATCCCCTGGAAGATCCCCGGGGTCGCCGTTTTCAGCGAGTTCCAGAGCCTGCTTCCAGGCCCTTTCCGCAAGACCGTATTCGCCCTGTTGCTGCCGGACTTCTGCGGTTACCTGCCATGCTGCATAACGTTCCCGGGCGGTAGCTTCGGCACCGGTGATGACTCTCGCGCTGTAATCCAGGGCGCGCTGGTGGTTGCCTGTGGCGAGCCAGCGGGCGGACAGATCCGCCATCAGGCCGGCGTTTCTGGCATCTCCGGAAAAACGTTCTGCAAATTGATCCGCTTCGGCAGAAACTTCCTCGAGCCCGGGGCTGAATCCCTGGCTGGTTCGCCGGCCATTGAGGCCATCGCGCAGCAACGTAATGGCCGCCCAGCCGGCATCAGCCGCCTCGCTGTAATTCGCCACCTCATAAGCTGCGCGCCTGAAGTTCGCCAGTGCCTCGGGGAACTGTCCTGCCTGGAGCCGGGCGTCGCCCGCCAGCCGAAGGATTTCACCGATCCGGACCGACCGCCGGGCAAGCCCCTCGTAATACCCAGCAGCCGAAACAAAAGCCGCCCTGGCAGCGGTTACATCGCCCGTGTTAGCCGAATTTGTTCCCCGGTTATACTGAAAGTCCGCCAGCACCCGGCTGAAGCTTTGCCATTTTTCCTGCTCGCCCGGGTTGAGGCGATCGTAGCCAGCATCGGACCCGAAACGTGCAACGAACCCTGCCCTCGCCTCACGGATCCGCTCGGGCAGAGCAGCCCGCTGCCAGACATCGACGACCTGCAACATGAAGGCGGGAACCTTAGCGTGATCCGGCGCGTAGCGAATAAATGCCTGGTTAACGGCAACGCTGGCCTCTGTCTGCCCCTGGACAGCGTAATAATCCGCGAGCCGGTCAAACAAAAGATGCGCCCAGGGACGCATCCGGGTCTCGTCCAGCCAGGAAATCAGCGTCTCGGGGCCGCGCTTTCTCGCGGCCATCAAGGCAAGCACGCGGAAGGTATCATCGATCGTGTCGACACTGGATTCGTTCACGTCTTCCAGGCTTTGGGCGTCTGGCAGGAACTCGTCCAGAACCGTAACGAAGGTGTTGGCTGCCCGGTCCCAGGCCCCGGCACCCTGCTTGAACTGACTCCAGCCCAGCATATACCTGGCCTTGGTGCTGAATTCTCCGTTTTCGCCGGATTCAACCAGGTGTCGATAGCCAGTTTCTGCCTCTGCATAGCGACCGGAAGCAAAGGCGGATTCCGCAATCCGGAATCTGGCCTCTGGCACCAGTGCTGAATCAGGATAAAGCCCGACCAGTTGTTTCAGGCGCTGGATGGATTCCTGATCGTGACCCGTCAGCGCATGGGCCTTGGCCATCTGATACAGCAGTTCATCAAGCCGCCCGCCAAAAGAGCCTCGTTCCAGAATCGATTCGTAGCTACTGATGGCCTCACGGTAGACCTTCTGTTCCTCGGACACAGAGAAGCCGATGTCCTCACCGGATTTGTCGCGAATATTACTCAGACGGTTCAGGGCATCGATCCTTACCTCAGGCTCATCGGAGTTCAGAAACAGGCGATGGTAGCGACGCACCACTTCCGATGGCGAAATAGCGGGCATGGGGCGGGATTCGAATGTCAGAAAAACGGGGCGCATGTCACCGATGGTTTCGCCATCGCGCCCGAGATCGACCCGGAAGGATTCCTGGGCTATCGCTGGCGAGGCGAGACAGAGTGAAATGAAAAGTGCAATGAAAAGTGCGATGAAAAGTGCGGTGAAAAACCTTGGGGCCAGTCGTCTCACGGGCGTCCCTCCCCGGCTGTGTCTCCGGACAGATCTGCGTTGGCAAGATTCTGCAGGGCAAGGTATTCGTACAGGTGGGCGATCTGTTGTTCGGTTTTGTCGAGGGCGAACGCCATCTGCCGATCCCGGCTGGCGACGTAATCGAGGGCCAGTTTGTCCAGAGCCTCCCCGGCTTCGAGCCTCAGACGCTTAACAGAGGCGACCAGCGCCTCATTCCTGCTCTTCAGCGCGAGAGCCTGATCGCGCAGTGCCCGAAGCACCGCCGGTCGTCCCGATGCCCGTTGATCAAGGCTGGCCAGCCGGTCCCGGGTATCCGCCAGGGTTTGCGCCAGGCTGGAGAGCCGGTTTTTCTGAGCGGAATCCACCGCTTCAGCCGACAAACGCTCGATCCGGGCCCTGAGATCAGCTCCCTGCCTGGATAGCGCTTTGGTTTTTTCATAGGCAGTTTGCCGCTGACTGTTGGCGATCTGCTCGGCCAGTGCGCTGTCGAAGACCTCCAGATCCCTCTGGTAACCCACAAGCCTTGCGGCCATCACTTCCAGAGCGGCGACCCTCCCCCCGGCATGCTGGGCGGCGGGTTGCGCCATAAAACCCAGCAGATAGGCCATGCGTGGCTGGGTCAGGGTACGGCTATCGGCCAGGAACCAGTCAACTCCGGTTTCCCTGGCATCTTCGATCAATGTCTTGTAAGCCCCCTGGTCCCGGATTTTTTCTGCCAGTTTGCGCAAGGTCACCCGTTCACTTTCAAAGGCTGCGTTGGCCGCCAGGTAGGCTTCTCCGGCCTGACCCAGGTAGCCAGAGAGATCATACCCCCGGCCCATAGCAATCCAGGCATCCGCAACACCCGGGTAAGCCAATGGGTATTTCCTGGCCCGGTGCCAGCTCTGCATGGCGGCCCGGTGGTTGCTCCGCTGCGAGAGTGCAAGGCCGTGAAGGTAGAGCGCCCTCGGTGTGCTGAAGCTGTCCAATGCTACTTTTTCCAGAAAACCGATCGCTTTCTCGTACTCCCCGTGCTGGTATGCAAGGTAGCCGGCCCGAGTGAGCAGGCGGTTCCGAAGCTGTTCACGGCGGGCGGAATCCCCATCGCCTTCCAGCATGGCCAGAGCGACCCTCAGAGCGACCAGCGCGCGGGCAGGATTCAGATCCTCCCTGGCATAATCGGTAGACAGATTAAGGTAACCTACAGCCGCCCAGTAGCCTTCCTTCATTCCGGCGAGGACGCGCCCGGCATCGTCAGTCTGGCCGCTCAAACGGGCCTCTTCGGCATCCTGATAAAGCGCTTGCTGGCGCTTGTCGCCCAAATCCACGCCCACCCCACTGGCCTGCCTGAATGCTTCCAGACCGTCTCGAATATCAGCCGGTAATACCGGTGCGGCAGAAACCATCAGCGGGCTGATGACCAGAAGTGATAAGGACATAAACAGGAGTCGAAAGGTCATGGCAACCTACTTCCACTCAACAAACGAAACCCGGGGTTCATAGTCCGGTGCACGCGCCTCCAGGCTCATCTGTAACCGGAGGGTGCCCGGGCGTTTCTGAAAACGGTGTACCGATTCGCGGCGAACAAAATCATCATTGGCGGAGCGGGCCGTTATAACCGTTTTCAGCTCGTGGTCGCCGTTCCTGAGATTGCCGGTAAACAGTTGCTGGACCCCACCGCGTTCCAGTGAGGCCCGTTCTCTTTCGGTATAAAGATGGGAAGCGACTGGCTGGCCGTTTACGAACAGCTCCACCGAATCAAGATCAAGCGCATCCCGGCTCTGGAGTGTCAGAAAAACTGCCAGTCGGGTATTGGCGGGATGCAGCAGTTTCTGCTCAAGGGCAAAGACGCTGGCAGAGTGCCCGGCAACCTCGGCGCTCAGCTCCTCTATCTCCTCATCCAGCGACGCCGCCGCCATTACCGGAGCGGGCGGCAGCAATAACGGAAACAACCAGCCGATGAACGTTCTGCGTTCATGAATCCGGCGCTTTTGTGCTTGTTGTATGCCGAACATAAGCCTCCTGCCTTTGTAACCCACGCAAACTTCTGTAACAGATCGGCAGAAAGCGTAACACTTGGTAACCGCCAAGAACGGTATCCAGATCACCAAATGGAAAACGCGGAACCAATAGAGGGAAGATCGAGTGTCGAGTTATTTGACAAAAGCAGAAGTGGCCAAGGCAGACGGGCCATAGAACCTGAATCCGGATACTACCAACCAATTGATTTGATTACGTCTAGTTTAACTGGCCCTGTAATTGCTGAATCGAAGGCGACGGGAAAGCCTGACCGGCGACTCCGTTTGATATGCCGAGCTTTGCCGATGCCCTCAACCGCATCGGCTTTTTTAGTTTGGGGTCAGATGAAAATGGGGTCAGATGAAAATTTCATCTGACCCCATTTTCATCTGACCCCATTTTCATCTGACCCCATTTTTATTTGCTCAGTTGCTTCATGGCCGATTCAAGGCCTTCAACGGTGAGCGGGTACATGTGGTCGTTAACCAGCTGCCGGGTCATGCCCAGTGAGCCGCCGGTGCCCCAGTAGTTCTCGGGCAACGGGTTGAGCCAGACTACCTTGCGGAAGTGGTCGGAAATGCGCTGGAACCAGGTGGCGCCCGCTTCCTCATTCCAGTGCTCAATCGAGCCGCCCGGGTGGGAAATCTCATAGGGCGCCATGGTGGCGTCACCCACAAAGATGACTTTGTAGTCCGGCGTGTATTTGTGAAGGATGTCCCAGGTGCTCATGGTCTCGTTCATCCGGCGGATGTTGTTCTTCCAGACGCTCTCGTAGATAAAGTTGTGGAAGTAAAAATATTCCATGTGCTTGAATTCGAGACGCGCGGCGGAGAATAACTCCTCACAGACGCGGATGTGCGGGTCCATGGAGCCGCCTACGTCGAAGAAGATCAGCACCTTCACCGCGTTGTGCCGCTCCGGCACCATTTTCAGGTCCAGGTAACCGGCATTCCGGGCGGTGGAGCGGATGGTGTCGTCCATATCCAGCTGGTCCGCCGCACCCTGGCGGGCAAACTTCCTCAACCGCCGCAACGCCACCTTGATGTTGCGGATGCCCAGGGTAATGCTGTCGTCCAGATCTTTGTATTCACGCTTCTCCCACACCTTGACGGCCCGGCCATGGCGGCCGTTTTTCTGGCCGATCCGGAAGCCTTCGGGGTTGTAGCCATTGGCACCGAATGGCGAGGTACCGCCGGTGCCAATCCACTTGTTACCCCCGGCATGGCGTTCCTGCTGCTCTTCCATGCGCTTCTTGAACGTCTCGATCAGCTCCTCGAGACCACCGAGAGAGTCGATTTGGGCCTTCTCTTCCTCGGACAGGTGCTTTTCGAACTCGGCCCGCAGCCAGTCATCCGGAATCAGCGCTTCGAGCAGGTCATCCAGGTTCTGGATGCCCTCGAAATACGCCTGGAAAGCCCTGTCAAACTTGTCGAAGTGGCGCTCATCCTTGACCAGGCAAAGACGCGCCAGATAATAGAACTCTTCCATGTCGGCAAAGGCGAGCCGATGCTGCAGGGCTTCCAGCAAATCCAGGAATTCCCGCAGGCTGGCCGGTACCTTTGCGCGCCGGACTTCAAGAAAAAAATCAATCAACATAAAACGTGACTCTTGCCAATGTTCTTGCTGAGTATCAGCTGCGGCGACGGGCCATGAAGGCGAGCTTCTGCAACAGGTGCACATCCTGCTCGTTCTTCACCAGGGCACCGTACAGAGGCGGCAACGCCGAGCTGGTATCTTTCTCCTGCAACATTTTTGCCGAGAGCTCATCGGCCATCAACAGCTTCAGCCAGTCAATCAGCTCCGAGGTGGAGGGTTTTTTCTTGAGCCCCGGCACCTTGCGTACATCGAAAAACACTTCCAGGGCATCACGAACGATTTCCTGCTGCAAGCCCGGGAAATGGACATCCACGATAGCCTGCATGGTGTCATGGTCCGGGAAACTGATGTAGTGGAAGAAACACCGGCGCAGAAACGCATCGGGCAGTTCTTTTTCATTGTTACTGGTGATGACAATGATCGGCCGGTGCTTTGCTTTTACCGATTCCTGGGTCTCATAGACGAAAAACTCCATGCGATCGAGTTCCAGCAGGAGGTCATTGGGGAATTCGATGTCAGCCTTGTCGATTTCATCAATCAGCAGAACCACCTGTTCATCGGCTTCAAAGGCCTCCCAGAGCTTGCCCTTGACGATGTAATTGCCGATGTCCTTGACCTTCTCATCACCCAGTTGCGAGTCCCGCAGGCGCGATACCGCATCGTATTCGTAAAGCCCCTGCTGGGCCTTGGTGGTGGACTTGATGTGCCACGGGATCAGTTTCATGCCAAGGCCTGCGGCCATTTCTTCCGCCAGCAGGGTTTTTCCGGTGCCGGGCTCGCCCTTGATCAACAGCGGACGCTGAAGTGTGATAGCGGCGTTGACGGCCATTTGCAGGTCATCGGTGGCTACATAGTTCTCGGTACCGGTAAACTTCATGGTCTGGTTCCTGTTGGTTACTTTTTCTGATCTTTGTCGTCGGGTTTCTTTTTCGGACCGTTATCCGGCAATCCGGAATCGTCCTGGTCAAAATCGGGTAAATCGTCGAACTCGGACAGGTCAAAATCCTCAAGCCCGAATTCCTCATCGTCATCGTCTTCCGGGAGGTCGGCGTCAGACGGATCGGCGACGTCTTCCAGTTCCGGAACGTCCTCATCCGAATCAGCGGGCTCTTCCTCCACCAGCGTATCGGCCACCGGGATATCCTCTTCCGTCTGCACTTCCGGTTCATCCAGCGACTCATCGCCGGCCTTCAGCGCCGCTTCGTGCTCATCGATCACCGCTTCAAGTTCCGCCCTATCATCGTCCGGCATTTCCTCAGTGACCTCCGGAATTTCCTCTGGTTCCGGTTCCGGTTCCGGTTCCGGTTCCGGTTCGGGTTCCGGTTCTGGTTCGGACTCGGGCTTCTCTTCCAGGTCTTCCAGAGCCTCCCGCTCAGAAGCAGCCTCCGCCAGGGCCTCCTGGCGCTTCTTGCGCTGACGAAGGGCGACCCATACAACGCCGGCAAACAGTGCAACCCCACCCGCAGCGGCAGCGATCACCGACAGGGGTACCGGGAAGCTATCCTGCCCCTCCGCCGGTTCCGTTGACTCCGATGCGGGGCCCTCTGGCTCAGGTTGCTCTGGTTCAGGTTGCTCGGCCGTCGGCGCAGGAGGCTCTTCTACCTGACTCACATCTATGGGTGGGGCAATCTCCGGCTCAGGCTGTTCAGCCACTGGTTCTGGTGCTTCAGCCTCTGGTTGCGGCGCGCCCAATGGCTCACCAACCGGTTCGGCAGGTTCGGCGCCTTCCGGAACCGTAAACCCGACAGTCGCACTGAACTTGCGGCTGAAGGTCTGGCCATCGGCAACCACATCCATCCGGTACAGGCCGGCAGCCGGCAGCCGCCTGACCGCATCCCGATAGGTACCGTCCTCCGGTGGTTGCCCGGCTGACAACACCTTTGTTCCACTACGGCCATCCTCGGAGGTGATGGTCAGCTCAACGTCCAGGACTCCCAAAAAGTCCGGGTTGGTGATCTTTTCCTGTTCTTCAAAAAAGGCGATTCGGATATCGACCGGACGTTCCGAAGAAAAGGTGGCCGGGAATGGATTGACCACCATTCGCAGATCGCTGACCACCGTCACCCGGCTGCCCTCACCCAGTTCTCCGTTCAGTCGCCACTCCCCGGCGGGCGGGTCATTCACCGTAACCAGATCGTACCCGGCTTCTCTTGCCCAACGGACGTTGTCTGGGGAATCCGCCAGGCTGACTGCGCCGCCATCCGGGCCAATCAGCTCAAGCTCACGGGTGGCCGTAGTTTCTTTCTCACCCCAGAAGATCAGAGCGGTAAACTCACGAACGCCGTCGTCAACAGTAAAGCCGTCGCCCTCAATCGGAATCTGTTCCTGGGGAACCGCCGTGTTCAGGGCCTCCAGAAAAGCAAGGTTCAGGGCGTCCGCGGTTTCAGCAATCTGATAGCGACCGCCGGATTTCGTGGCCAGCGCCCTCAGAAAATCCGTATCAGCGGCTTGAGAAAGCGCGACCGGGTGAAAAGTAGCGCCCCTGGCAACCAGATCGGGAACAATCTTTTCAAGGATGCGCTGCTCCTCGGCAGAATTTGCAGCAGAATCGGCGGAAATATCCACCTTGCCATCGGTCAGCAGGATAAAGTGGGTTCTGCTCAGATCACCGTCGGTGTAGTAACCATCGCTGGCAACTTCAATGGCCTTGCCCAGATTGGTTCTCAGGGCAACAGAATTAATCTGCTCCGAGCGCCCGATGGCCGTATCCCGCCACTGATCGTTCACCTCACGGTGCGGAACCAGCATGTTCACATACTGCCCGAAGGTCCAGACCCCGGCCGTCGCGCCCTCTGGCAAGAGTCGGGCAAGCAGTCTTACGGCAGGCTGACGCAGGTTTGTCGGATCGGTGTCCTTCATGGAGCCGGAGATATCGACAATAATCCGCACATCCGATTGTCCGGGCAACTGAACATCGTCAGCCTCCTGCGCCGTTACCGGCAGGGGCAGGTTGAATGCGAGAACCAGTGCAAACAGGCTCAGCAATCTCGGTTTAATCGCTCTCAAGGCATCCATCCGTTCTTATTATTGATTGATGTTACCGACGAACCAGACGATAACGAACCAGGTCCAGCACCCAGACCAGCAGCATCACGAGACCGGCAAGGCCAAGGTTGAACAGCGCCCGGCCCGCCGCATCTTCCTCCCCCAGGATCATTTCATAGCCGCCAAACAACCAGGCCGGAATCCACCAGCCCGCGAGGTCCGGAGACTCCACCGGGGTGAGCAGCAGGGCAACCAGCGCTGCGAGTATCAGGGTTCTCAGTCCGTACAGGGGAAGGAAGCGAATCAGACTCTTCATCATGTAAAAGAACACGACGAAGGCAATGGCGTAGGCGGCCCAGAAAATCCCGTAGGCCATTTGTGCATCGGTATCGATCATTACAGAATCCAGTGAATGATGTGTTCTTGCCAGTCCTCTTCCGGCACCCCGGCCTCTGAAACAGCCCGGTGACGGATGGAAACGCCCGCTTCGTGCACCGAATCCGGATCCCCGCTTCGCAGCGGATGCCAGTCCGCCAGTGGCCGGCTTTCGGCCAGGGTTCGGTAGGCACAGGTATAGGGTAACCAATGGTAGTCCGTGACGGTGCCCGGTGTCAGCATTGTGCAACCCGGAACCTTTTTCAGCCGCTCGCCATAAACGGTGCAGCGGCAGGTCTCTTCATCCATGTAACGGCACACCAGGTCCGTGTGATAAACCTCGCCGGTGTCTTCGTCTTCCAGCTTGTTCAGACAGCATTTTCCGCAGCCGTCACACAGGGATTCCCATTCCCCGGGTGTCATTTCGTCCAGGCGCTTGCGCTGCCAGAACGCCACCTGGGCAATCATGGGTTGCGCTGCTCCGGCTTCTTCCGGAAGTCCACCACGTAACCTTCCCTCTCCTCGGGCATCTGCAGGAAAAAGTCTTTCTCCCCGATGGCCTCAAGCACCTGCTTGCCGGTTGTTCTTGCCAGCTTGCGGTCTGGCGTCACTACCAGATCCATGGAATGAACAGGCTGCCCGAAAATGCCACGCAGGCTCTCCGGAAGCTCCTCCCATTCCTGGCCACGGCGGACAAAAATGTAGGTGTCGCTCTTTTTGCTACTACGGAATACAGAAACAAATTCCCGCTCTTTCATGACGTCAGTAATTCCTCGATATCAGCGCGAACCGGAGCCAGAATCTGCGCCCGCCAGCCCTGAAAAAATTCATGTTGCGCCAGATCACGGTGCTGCACCACTTTCTCAAGCCGCTTCCTGGGCGCAAGCAGTTCCATTGGAATATCAGCATCTTCTGCCGCCTTCCTGAATAACCGCTTTAACTGCTTGAAAAACCCCTGCTGATCCCTCGACAACGGCGGAGCGATGCGTTCAAGGCCGGAATTATCCGCTGTTGCCCCCTTGCTAACAAGTTCGATAAGGGTGTCGCCGTAACGCCGGACCGCGCCGGAAGGCACGCCCTGAATGTTTGAAAGCTCCCTCTGGGAGCCCGGCATATTTTCGGCAATGGCGATCAGCAAGGCATCCGACAGCACCCGGTTGCGCGGCCGGTCCTGTTTCTGGCATTCCAGTTCCCGCCAGCGAACCAGCTCCCTGAGCACGCCCTGCTGCTGTGGAGTGAGTGTCCAGCCGCCCCGGAGCTTCAGGTAATGACTGTCCGGATCTTCCTGCCCGGCCAGTTCGTTGGCGAATCGCGTGGATTCCTCCGCCAGCGCAGCCTCCAGGCCCCGTTCCCGCAGCAAACCGGTTACCCACTCGTACATGGGTTCCAGAAAGCGGATATCGTCAATGGCATAGCGCTGCTGAGCCTCACTCAAAGGCCGGGCCAGCCAGTCGGACCGGGTAGCGGATTTGTCGAGGGTTTCGCCGAACAGGGTTTCCACCAGCCTGGCGTAACCCAGGGAGAACCCGGCACCGGCCATGGCGGCGCCAATCTGCAGGTCTGTCACGCCGGCGGGCTCAAGGTTCAGCCACTGACGGAACAGCTCCAGGTCTTCACTCATGGCATACAGAAGTTTGGGCGTTTCCGGATCGGTCAGCACCTCGCGGAAACGGCGGGATTGTTCGGCAACGGCCGGGTCCACAAGACAAAACCCGCCATCCAGTCCGAGCTGAACCAGGCCCGGAATCGGATAAAACGTGTTTACCCGTTCGAATTCGGTATCCAGTGCCAGGGGCTTGCCGGGTGCGCGATCAAGCCACTGATCCAGCGCCTCCGGCTCCCGGATCCAGTGGATGCTGGCGGGTGCCGGAGGAACATCAACAGCGGCAGCGGCCTGGGCAGAAATATCCATAGAAATGCCTGGTCAGATTTATTCGGAGAGAGGTTTACGGCCTCGAAAAGCGTGGGTCAGGGTAAAGCCGTCAACGTAGCCCAGCTCGCCACCCACCGGAATACCATGGGCCAGCCGGGTAATCAGAATCCCGCGGCCATCAAGCCGGTCCGCAATGTAGTGAGCCGTAGCCTCGCCTTCAACCGTGGGGTTAGTCGCAAGAATCAGCTCGGCAACACTTTCTTCCCGAACCCGCCTCAACAACCGCTCGATGCCGATTTCTCCGGGCCCCACGCCATCAATGGGTGACAGATGCCCCATCAGCACGAAATAGCCACCCCGGTAATCACCCGCCTGCTCAATGGCCAGCAGGTCTGACGGGCTTTCGACCACACACAGGGTTCCGGTGCGTCGCTGGGGATTGTCACAGATGCCGCAGATTTCGGTATCGGCAAAATTCTGGCAACTTTCACAGCGCCGCACACCGTTCATGGCCTGGTTCAGCGCCTCCGAAAGACGGGTGCCGCCGGAACGGCCCCGCTCCAGCAGGTGAAAGGCCATGCGCTGGGCGGTCTTTTGCCCGACACCGGGCAGGCAACGAAGGGACTCGACGAGCTCGTCAACCAGGGGGCTGAACGCCATGAAATGTCCTCAGACTACGGCAGGATGAAATTCAGAACGGCATCTTGAAACCGGGAGGCAGGCCCAGGCCCGACATCATACCGGACATCTTATCCTTCTGATTGGCCTCAACCCGGCGTACGGCGTCATTCACTGCGGCAGCCAGAAGGTCCTCCAGAATGTCTTTTTCCTCGGACATCAGCGACGGATCAATATCCACCTTGCGAACGTCGTGACGGCCGTTCATGGTTACTTTCACAAGCCCGGCACCGGCCTCACCGGTGACTTCCGCTTTCGCGATTTCTTCCTGGGCTTTCTGCATCTCTTCCTGCATTTTCTGGGCTTTTTTCATCATATCGCCCATATTGTTCATCATGCCTTATCTCCTGCTTGCCTTTTTGTCTTTGCAGTCTCCGCCGTCTCTACCGGCCGGATACTCTCTTCGACTACCCGCGCCCCGAATCGTTCAACAATAGACTGTACGACCGGGTCCCGCCGAATGGATGCTTCCGCCGCTTCCTGGCGGGCCCTTCGCTGCCCTGCGTCATAGGCCGCCGGTGTGTGCGGCCCCGGATCGCCCTGCTCTATACGTAACTGAATGGCGTCGCCAAAGCGGTTTCTCAAGGCGGCCAGGATCTTTTCCTCGTGCCGGCTGCTCAGGAGCCGTGCGTGGCCTTCGTCAATGGTCAGGGTGATCGCGTCACCATCCCGGGCCATGGCTCCGTGGCTGGCCAGATTGCCGGGCATACCTACAATGCCAAGCTCCGAAAAATCCCGGTGCCAGACAAATTCGCCCATAGGCTCGCGAGCAACGCTTTCGGGTTCTGACTCAGACTCGGGTTCTGACTCAGACTCCGGTTCTGGCTCAGACTCAAGCTCAGGTACGGACTGCTCAGGTTCAGGTTGCCCAGGCTCAGGTTGCTCAGGCTCCGGTTGCTCAGGCACGGACTGCTCAGGCTCAGGTTGCCCAGGCTCTGGCTGGTCAGGTTCCGGGGCCGGGTCGGGCTCATCCCGCGGCTCGGACGTGGCGCTTTGGCCGCCGGAACTTATGGCGGGCGGCTCCCGGCGATCAGCACCCGGCCGGAAAGCCAGCATCCTGAGCAAGGTCATCTCGAACCCCATACGGGCATCCGGCGTAATGGCCAGGTCTTTTCGACCAATCAGGGCAGACTGGTAGAACAGTTGGGCATCCTCGGCACTGAGTTTGCGGGCCAGGGACTGCACCTGTTCCGCATCGCCCAGGGCGTTATCGGCGCTTCCGGGCACCACCTGTTCCATGGTAACCCGGTGAAACAGGGAAAGCAGATCAGCCAGGATCACGCTGTAATCCGGTGCAAAATCCGAAATCCGGCTGATTTCCGCCAGCAGGGCCGGGCCATTCCCCTCAACCAGCGTACTCACGATACGTTCAATATCGCGCTGATCAATGGTGCCCAGCATATTGCTGACATCACCGGCCGCCAGTTTCTGGTTACCAAAAGCGATGGCCTGGTCGGTCAGACTCAGGGCATCCCGCATGCTGCCGTCCGCAGCACGGGCCAGAAGCCAGAGCGCCGGTTCCTCGAACGGAATCTCCTCCACGCCCAGCACGTGCCTCAGGTGGCCGGCAATGTGTTCCGGTGTCATCCGCTTGAGGTTGAACTGCAGGCACCGGGAAAGCACCGTCACCGGCAGTTTCTGGGGATCCGTCGTGGCCAGCAGGAACTTGACATGTTCCGGCGGCTCCTCAAGGGTTTTCAGGAAGGCATTGAACGACTGGTTGGTCAGCATGTGCACCTCGTCAATGAGGTACACCTTGTAGCGGCCGCGGCTTGGCGAGTACTGAACGTTGTCCGTCAGTTCCCGCATATCGTCCACGCCGGTGCGGGAGGCGGCATCAATTTCGATCAGGTCGACAAACCGGCCTTCCTGAATTTCCCTGCAGCTGGAGCATTCGCCGCAGGGATTCGGGGTAATGCCAGTTTCACAGTTGAGGCATCGGGCCAAAAGACGGCCGATGGTGGTCTTGCCCACCCCCCGGGTACCGGTGAACAGGTATGCGTGATGCAGACGCTGGCTTTCCAGGGCGTGAATCAACGCCTGGAGCACGTGTTCCTGGCCCACCATGTCCTCAAAGGTGCGTGGGCGCCATTTACGGGCAAGTACCTGGTAGCTCATGTTCCGTCAACTGCAGCGAAAAAACGGGCTTAACCTTAGCATGGACCGGTTGTGAGAAGAAGCAAACTTCATCCCGGAAACAGGCAGCAAAGGTTACGGGTATCGAGGAAAAATCAGAGTAATAACAACTAGCAAAATCAGAGTAACAACAACTACAGGAAGGGAAAACTGGGGGTGACTCCATCAGCGACACCCCGGCACACAATTCCACCGCTTCGGCTGCTCCCTTCCGGGCCTGACCGGGTTCACGGTTTCATGTTGCGGAGGCACCAATGGAGCCACCATAACGGCGTTTCAGGACAATTCCCTGAAAGCGGCGCGCATATTAGCAAAAGGGTTTGCCGACTACAATGAGAAATCCACAGCCACCGCAGATACCCGCTTTCAGAGCGGCAAGGGCACCTCGTCCTGGCGAAACCAGCAGGCCAGGCTGTAACGGGTACGATTCGCTGGAAGCACCTCGTGGGGGATCTCTTCACTCATGAACAATGCCATGCGACCGGCCTCGGGCAACACAGTGCCGCATGCCTCGTATTCAATATCCCGATTGAACACCTGAAGCGCGCCGCCGTGGGCTGCCTGCCAGTCCTCATTGAGATAGAGCACCAGGCTGACCACACGGGACGCACGGCCCTGAAAGCTGTCCAGATGCTTTTTGTAGAAATCCCCGGGATGATAAGTGGCGTAGTGCGTTTCAAACCGCTTCAGGCCGAGGAACAGGCGTTGATTCAGTCCCTGGCGGATAGCATCAAAGAATTCAAACAGGGCGGCCTGGGGCGCGGTGATCCCCTGCAGCCAGGCAATCTTGTCACGGCGAACCGACCGGTCACGCACCAGATCGTTGCCCCGGCCGATGCCCGCCCTTTGCATGGCATCCGTGCGGTCCAGAATTTCCACTTCCTGCTGTAACGCCGCCAACAGGTCGCTGCCCAGCCGGGCCCGCACATCCAGTGCCATCCAGCCCTGCTCGCTCAGCCCCAGGGCCAGCTCATCCAGCCAGATTTCAGAAACCGCGCCTGGCCGATCGTGCACCAGGCCCACTGACTGAACATCACTACCAGCAACAGCGACTTGCACCGCACTGGCAGGAGCGATCAGGGGATCATGAATGGGGGTGACAACGGGCGTTCCCATCGGCGGGCCTTATGCAGAATTTGCGCGTATTTTAGGCGCAATTCTCGCCGGAGCGGCAGTTTTAATTTACTCTCTGTATAAGCGAATACACTTAACCGGCTTCAGTCAGCAGTAGCTCACCATGTCAGAAAGCAGTAACAGGCCACCGATATCACTCACTCCGGGCCAGTGGTCCTTCACACGCTGGAAAACCATCGGGCAACTGGAAGCGCTTGAGGTGCACCACCCCCTGTTTCAGGCCACCATTGTCCTGCAAGGCGCCCACCTGGCCCGTTTTGCACCCCAGGACGAAGCGGACTGGCTGTGGATGAGCCCCACCGCCCGATTTGAACCGGGCCGGGCCATCCGCGGTGGCATTCCCGTTTGCTGGCCCTGGTTTGGCGATCCTGGCAAGAACGCACCAGAGGTCCGGAAACGGATTCATACCGAAAGCGCCCATGGCTTTGCCCGCACAGCCCTATGGAAGCTGGAGGACGTCCGCGAGAGCGCCCATGAGGTAGAAATCAGCCTGTCTCTGGACGCCAATGAGGATTTCAGCAATGTCTGGACCGGTCACGCCCTGGCCCTGTTCACCTTCAGCTTCTCTATCCGGGGTTGCCAGCTGGCACTGACCACCACAAACCTGGGGAATGACCCCCTCGCCTTCACCCAGGCTCTGCACAGCTATTTTCCCACCAGCGACATCAGCCGCACACGGGTTCTGGGGCTTGGTGGCAGTCAATACACAGATACCCTGGATAACTGGGAATACCGGACACAGGACGGCCCGGTCTATTTCGAAGGCGAAACCGACCGGATTTATGAGAGCGGTGAACCGCTGACTATCGTGACACCCAGAACCGGGCGTAAGCTTTCCGCTGTGGGCAGCGACTCAACGGTGGTCTGGAACCCCGGCCCCGCCAAGGCCGCAAAACTGTCGGACTTCCCGGACACGGCCTGGCAATCGATGCTGTGCGTCGAAACCGCCAATGCCGCAGGCGATTACCGGGTGTTAAATAATGGACAAAGCCACACCTTGGGCGTTTTTATCGGAAGGAAAGCATGAGCCTGGCATCGTTTCTGAAGTCCAGACTGGTTCCAGCGGAACTGGACGACCATATCAACCGGATCCGCAAACCCATCGGAACCCTCGGGTACGACCCCTGGGGCTACAATAACGAAGCCATGAAGTATGGCCTCTCGATCACCAAACAGATTTATGAAAAATACTTCCGGGTTGAGGCCCACGGAGTAGAGAAGGTACCTGCTGAAGGTCCGGTACTCATCATTGCCAATCACAGCGGCCAGTTACCCATCGATGGCGTGCTCGTCGGCTACGCCCTCGCGACCCGTAAGGAAAGCGCCCGTATTCCCAGGGCCATGATTGAACGCTTCTTCCCTACCGTGCCGTGGCTGGGCAACCTTCTTAACGAAGTCGGCGCGGTACTGGGAGACCCGGTCAACTGCGCCAAGATGCTCGCCAACGACGAAGCCGTGATCGTCTTCCCCGAAGGTGTACGCGGTTCTGGCAAGCTCTACCGGGACCGGTACCAGCTCAAGCGCTTCGGTAATGGCTTCATGCATCTGGCCATGAAGTACAAGGCGCCCATTGTTCCCGTGGGCGTTGTGGGTTGCGAGGAAACCATCCCGGCCATCGCCAACATCAAGCCCCTGGCTAAAGCCCTCGGCATCCCCTACGCGCCCGTTGCCCTACCCGTGGTACTTCCAGCCAAGGTGCACCTGAATTTTGGAGCGCCTATGGTTTTTGACGACCTGGAAATTCCGGAAGAACAGGTCACTGAACGGGTGGAAAAGGTCAAGGCCGAGATCAGCCGGCTGATCGACAAGGGACTGAGCGAACGAAAAAGGCTTTTCTGATGACCGAACAACGCAGACCCCACATCCTGATAACCGGTGCCGCCGGTGCCCTTGCCCAACAGGTAATCAACCAGCTCCGGGACACCTGCGATCTGGTGGCTGTGGATTTCCGGGAACAGGTCTACCTGGGCGACGATATTCCCAGTTACTGCATCGATTTCAACAAGCGCGTTTTTGAAGACCTGTTCCGGCGCTACCGGTTTGATGGCGTAATCCACATGGGCCGCATCATGTCCAGCCAGCTCACCCGCATGCGACGCTACAATGCAAACGTGCTCGGCACCCAGAAACTGCTGGACCTGAGCCACAAATACGGCATCAAGCGCGTGGTGGTACTTTCCACCTTTCATGTATACGGAGCGGTGGCCTACAACCCAGCGCTCATTGATGAGTCGGCCCCGCTGAAAAGCGCCGGCCTGAGCGCCGATCTCGTCGATTCCGTGGAACTGGAGAACCTGGCCAACATCTACCTCTGGCGTTACCCGGAACTCAACATCACCATTCTGCGCCCATGCAACATCGTCGGCCCCGGTGTGCGCAATACCATCAGCACCCTTCTGGCAAGCTCACGGGCGCCGGTGCTGGCTGGCTTCTCCCCGATGATGCAGTTCATACATATTGATGACATGGCAGACGCCATCGTACTGGCGTATAAAACACCGACACGGGGTGTGTTCAACGTGGCGCCTCAGGATTGGGTGGCCTACCAGCACGCGCTCAAGCTTTGCGGCTGCAGGCGCATTTCCGTGCCATCGATTCCGCCTGTTTTGCCGAAATTCATTCTCAGTACGCTGAAGCTGAAAAGCTTTCCGTCATATCTGCTGGCCTTCTTCAAATACCCAGTGGTGATTGACGGGCGGGCGTTTGCCAGGGAATTCGGGTTCGAACCCAGGCGGTCGCTGAAGGAGATTTTTCGGTTTTATCGAGAGAACAAAAGGCCGGTTTAGCGGTTTGGGTAACAGGCGAAATTTACCCTAAGCGCCAAACGTAGCTATGCTCTTACAGGGATTTATTTTTGGGGCAATAACGCATGCTCAGCAACATGGACGCACTCAGCTACTCGCTGGCGGCGATTACCTTCGGGCTACTGGGAATATTGGTAGCCGCGCGCTACTTGCGTCGTGGAGTGGACCGGGCTCTTGCTCTGGCAGCGGCCGTTTCGGCCCTATGGGCGCTTGCTATTGTCAGCCAGAGTCTCTGGGGGCACCCGGGCTTTAACCTACGCTACCTGATTGAACTGGTCCGGGACGCCGCCTGGGTTTACCTGCTGTTTGCCCTGCTTAAAGACGGGCTCCGGGAAAACAGGCTCACCGGCAAGGTGAAACAGATCCTCGGCGCCAGCGTTGTCATTCTGCTGGTTCTGTTAATCAGTACCAGTGTGATCGAGCATTTTGGAAGCGTCGACATCTCCACCGGCAAAGTCAAACTGCTTGGCCAGATTGGCCTTTCCCTGCTGGGCCTTTCGCTGGTGGAGCAGATCTGGAGAAACTCCCCCAACTTTGGCCGCTCCAGCATCAAATACATCTGCATCGGCGTTGCCAGCATCCTTGGTTTTGATTTCTTCATGTATGCCGATGCCCTGCTGTTCGGGCAGGTAGCCGATTCCTTCTGGAACGCCCGCGGGTTCGTTAATGCCCTGCTTACCCCCCTGTTTGCGGTCAACGCCATCAACACACGCAAACAACCTGTCGATTTCCAGCTGTCCCGTTCAGCGGTATTTCACGCAGGAACCCTGGTATTCGCCGGCGGTTATCTGCTGTTCCTGGCCCTGGGTGGCTATTATGTTCAGGTGCTCGGCGGTGAGTGGGGAGATGCACTCCAGGTCCTGTTTTTCACGATCTCACTGGTCTTCCTGACAATACTCATGCTGTCACGGCGAATCCGCGCCAAACTTATGGTGCGGATCAGCCAGAACTTTTTCGATTACAAATACGATTACCGGGAAGAATGGCTGAAAATGACCCGGGAACTAGCGGATCTCAGCAACGATCCGCCAGTTCCCGAACGTGTGATCCACATTCTGGCGGGCCTGGTCGAAAGCAATGGCGGTGCAATCTGGCTGAAAGGAGAAAGGGAAGGCTATGCCCTGAAAGCTGCCATCAATCTATCCCCCCCCAGGCACACTCTGATTGACAGTGATGCTGAACTGGTCCGTTTTTTCTCAAACCGAGAATGGATTATCGATTTGCATGAATACCAATCAGACCCGGTCAGCTACGACCTCGTGGAAATACCGGACGCCATCGCAAAAACCCCGGACGGATGGCTGATTATCCCTCTGTACCTGGGTAACGATCTCTACGGGATGGCTCTGGTCGGTACCCCTTATGCCCGTGTTGCCCTGAATTGGGAGAACTTCGACCTGATCAAGGTAGTTGCCCGCCAGACCTGTAACCTGCTCGCCCAGGCCGATGCGCAAAACCGACTCTCCCGGGCGATGCAGTTCGAGGCGGTTAGCAAGGCCTCGGCCTTTATGGTTCACGACCTTAAAACAGTGATTGCCCAGCTGTCACTTCTGGTGAAGAACGCGCCGAAGCACCGGAATAACCCCGCCTTTGTTGATGACATGATCCACACCACCGACCATGCCGTGCGGAAAATGTCGGGCCTGGTAGACCACATTCGCAGACCTGGCGCCGATGATGAAGACCCGTTAACGCCGGTCAATCTTACGAAGCTGGTAACAGAGCTTATCGGGCATCATCAACGTCAGGCCCCTGCCCCACATCTGGAAGGAGAAATTCCAGATGCCATCATTAAAGCCGACCTTGAGCAGCTCCGCAGCGTTCTTGGCCACCTCATCCAAAACGCCCAGGATGCCACCCCGCAGAATGGCGAAATCACCATTGCCCTGAAAATCGCAAAAGGCAACGCGGTCCTGTTCATTCAGGATACGGGAACAGGCATGACCAAAGCATTTATCTCAGGTCAGTTATTCAAGCCATTCGAGAGCACCAAGGGCCTCGCCGGAATGGGTATCGGTGCGTATCAGGCCCGCGAATATATCCGGAAAATCGGAGGAGACATTGATGTCACCAGTGAGCCGGGTATCGGCTCTTGTTTTTCCATCCGGATCCCGCTCGTGAACGAAAAACCCGAGACACAGGATGCTGAGGCATCGCGGCCAGTTTCTGCCTCCCAGGACCCCATACAAAGCGCCAATTAATTGTCATTACTGAATATGAGCAAAAACCGGCATTGCAAAGTGTCAATGTTCGGTTGAGAATCAGTGGTGTGGAAGTATCTTTAAAAGGACTTGTTGCCGTTGTGACCAGACGACTCCTGATTGTAGAAGATGACCCCGGCCTCCAGAGCCAGATGCGCTGGTGTTTCAGCGAAGACCTGGAAGTATCCCTGGCGTCGGACCGGGAGGCAGCTCTCGCCTGCCTGCGGCGGGAGGAGCCGGAGGTGGTAACGCTCGATCTCGGTCTTCCACCGGACCCGGGTGGCGCCACAGAAGGCTTCAGACTGCTTGAGGACATTCTCCAGTTGGCCCCGATGACCAAGGTGATCGTCGTTACCGGTCGTGAAGACAAAGAAAACGCCGTCAAAGCCATCGGCATGGGTGCCAGCGACTTCTACCAGAAACCCCTGGATGCCGACATTCTTGCCTTTGTGGTGAACCGTGCATTCCGGCTGGCGGAACTGGAACGGAACAACCGTGAACTCGCGCACCAGCGCAATGGCACCAGCATCAAGGGCATTGTTGCCGCCAGCCCCCAGATGCTCTCCGTTTGCCGTACCCTTGAGAAAGTCGCCCCTACCGATGTAACCACCCTGATCACCGGCGAAACCGGCACCGGTAAGGAACTGCTGGCGCGCGCCCTTCACGATCTGAGCCATCGCGGGGACAAACCGTTTGCTGCCATCAACTGTGCTGCCATCCCCGAAAACCTGCTCGAGAGTGAACTGTTCGGGTTCGAGAAAGGGTCGTTCACCGGTGCCACCCAAAGCAAAAAAGGCAAAATAGAAAGTGCCAACGGCGGCACCCTTTTTCTGGACGAAATTGGCGACATGCCCATGGCGCTTCAGGCCAAGCTGCTCCGGTTTCTTCAGGAGCGGGTTGTTGACCGGGTGGGGTCGGTTAAACCGATATCGGTGGATGTACGTGTGGTGTGCGCCACCCACCGGGACGTTCAGGAACTCATCAGCCAGGGTACCTTCCGCGAGGACCTTTACTACCGGATCAGCGAAATCACTCTGGATGTGCCAGCCCTTCGGGACCGGGAGGGAGACGCCCTTGTGATTGCGCAATCGTTGTTGCAATCCCTGGGCAAACAAATGGACCGCCCCAACCTGGCGTTTACTGAAGACGCCATCAACGCCGTCAAGAGCCACCCCTGGCCCGGCAATGTGCGAGAAATGATCAACAAGGTGAAACGAGCCATCATTATGGCGGATGGTAAACGGGTGACCGCCGCCGACTTGCAGCTCAGTTGCGACGAGGGAAGCCCGGAGAGCCAGCTCAACCTGCGGCAAGTGCGTGAAAACGCCGAGCGGGCGGCCATTTTACAGGCACTTCAGTCCTGCGGTTTCAATATGGCACAGGCCTCGCGCCTGCTGGGCGTCACCCGGCCAACACTTTACAACCTGACCGACAAATACCGGATAAAAACGTCATCTGAATCGCCAAGTGCCTGAGCGGCGGGCAGGGAATCCAATACAAAACCCAATAAGGGAAAGGAACAGGGCCATGAAACCAGTGTCAGCAGTACGTGCCACCCTTCTTTCAGTTGCCATTTCGCTGACCCTCGCCGGTTGTGGCGGCGACGACAATGAAATGAGCCCGGAAGAAATCCAGTATATCAGCCACCTGGACCAGTCGCGCTTTTTCCAGCGCCAGGGTGAGCTCAAGGCCAGTACGCTGGAGGCGCGCAGTGCGATTGAATTGCAGCCTGATCGAATCGATCCGTACCTGCTCATCATAAATAACCTGCTCACCGCCGGCGATGCCCTCAATGCGGAACGTCAACTGGATCGGCTTCTCTCGAACGTTGGCGAACAGCCCCTAAGTCAACAGAATCTAAACGATGCATTCCTGATCCGCGCCCAAGCCAGACTGATGCAGCAAAAGTATGACAAAGCGCTGGCCGCTCTGGAAAAATTACAGGAGCCGGATCGGGCTCAACAACTCAAAGGCGCCCTGATCAAGGGTGATATCCACCTGGCGGCAAGCCGCCCGGATGCCGCCAGGGAAGCCTACTCCACCGCCCGAGACATCGATTCAAATACAGCAGAGCCACTGATCGGGCTATCGAAAGTGGCATACAGCCAGAATGAATCCGAGCAGGGTGACGAATACATTGCTCAGGCTGAAGAGCTGAACCCGGACAACGTGGAGCTCTGGCTCTGGAAAGCGAGGCTGGCCCACGCCGCCGGAGACTGGGCTGAGGCCGAACAGGCTTACGTCAATGCACTGGAAACCATCGGCCAGTACGACATAATGACATACCAGAAGTTTGAAACCATGTCGGCGCTGATCAATGTACTGCGGGAACAGGGCAAATCCTCTGAAGCCTTTGTCTACGAAGAAATTCTCGCAAAATCAGCGCCTGGCACCATCAGGAGCA